>ENA-UPAD01000856-UPAD01000856.1-bioreactor-metagenome-genome-assembly--contig:-NODE-856-length-38005-cov-6.078235_pt1 | contig 38005 bp, 29 predicted proteins | sample MGYA00238179_ERZ772710 | MGnify/ENA primary metagenome ERZ772710 (study PRJEB29004, sample SAMN07631245) | bioreactor metagenome | isolation source: Switchgrass digestor | place: USA: Dartmouth...
TAGGGCGATAATTACAAGACATGGTCACAAGGTGCAGCAGAATACGGAAGTTATCTTAACAAATACGGTTGCTAGGTTGTGGGAATGTCAAAATTGCTTATGGAAACAGGAGGAGTTCCGGAAGGATTCAATCCAGGTGTGTTTTTAAGATGGGAAAAAGAAAACGGGTATATTGAAAAGAATTTCATGCAGCAACACATAAGCGGTTCAGGTGCCGCACCGGTTGTATATGCCAAGCAGTACGGTGTAACCATGACTGTTAAGGATTATCCTGGCTATATGTCAGAAGAAGACATGCTGAAGTTGCTTAAGGAGGGAAAATATTAAATAGTCAAGGTAAAACCTGATTCTGTAAGTCATTTTGCCTATGTTGCACGGGATGAATCATTGCAATACAGAAAGATTTACTATTGGGACTCATGGTCAAGCACGAACAATACGAATAAAAGGCATAAAACCGTAGATAAGTTGCAACCTTATAATACATCTGGTTATGGTGTGTATCATGTTTGGGCTTGCAGTGTCGTTAGCAAAGAAACAAATCAAACAAATAATTCACAAACTACTCCTCCGGCCAATCCACCAACCGCTCCTCCAACTGTCCCTCCGGCCGGGAATCCTCCTGGGACTGTTCCGGCAGCTGTGACAGAAGGATGGATACCCGCGTCAAATTTACCTGAAGGTGCCAAGGTTACCGCCGGAAAATGGATATATGATCTAACCCAGACATTTGAGTCGACAGATCCAAATTTGAGCGGTTGGACCCAGATTGGCAGCGAATGGCGCCAGATCGGTACAGAAAGTATAGAATACGCAGTCTTTCCTGATGGATTTGACAAGAATCATAGTTTATACAAGCAATATAACAATACACTCTATAGCCCGTATGAGGACGGTTCGGTAAAGTGGGAAGTCAATAATACACGTGTGGCCTATATTTACTGGCACTGGACATATGAGCCGGGCTTGCCGGGAAGCCCGGTAAACAACAGGTATATTCAGGAATATAAAGGTTATGACAGTGTCACAGGTTATAACTACGACTTATACAGATTATGCGAAATATTACAAATATACAAGAACAGTAAAGACAGAGTCAAATACTTACCCAAGCGGCGAAGGCATAAGCAATATACTGGAATGGGTACAGTATGAATTACCATATGCAACACCTGGTGATGAACAGTCTTACGAATATCCATATGACTCCGGGAATCCGCCAATAATTATAGATCTTTTGTATGTCAGAAATTGTGCATATAACGCATATGGGCGCAATTACTTTAAACTCAGAGACATTGCATATTTGCTTATGGGATCGCCTGCACAGTTTTCCGTTGAGTATAACAATACAAGCAAAGCTATCTCGCTAACCAGCGGTGGTTAATACATACCGGACGGAACTGAGCTTACGGGCAAGAGTGCACCTGACAGCAGTGCGGTAATTTCGCCTAACGCAATCTATATTGATGGCGTACGGTATTTTATGAAAGCTTATAATATCGGGGGAAATAATTATTTCATGCTGCGTGATATAGCATCCGCTCTTGATTTCGATGTTGACTGGGACCCTGCGGCAGGGAATATAATTATTGAACCTGATAAGCCGTACACGCCAGACTGACAGTAGATATAAAGAACAGACCTGAGATTTAGAGAAAGGCCTTGCATTTATTCTGCAGGGCTTTTTTATTCATATATTGGAATCGAAGAGCTGCAGATATGCCTTTTTCCCGATCGTATTTTAATTATGTTTATTCCACTTTTCCTTAGTCTCATCGGAAATTAATCCTGATAAAAAATTCAGATTTTAGTTTCACTGAAATCTAGACATGTAATTTAGAAAATGCTTTATAATGGAAATAATAAGACGAAAATTGCAGTATAACGGAAATGTTTGTAAATATATACAGAATTTATTTAACAAGAATAAGTATTAGAATTCGTAGCATCTCACAAGCCGCTGACTCGTTGGTCACAAACTTTAGGAGGAAACATAGAGTTAAAAAGTTCATATATGCATGCCTTTTGATTACGTTTTCTTTAAGCTCGGCATTTCCGGAAATATGTATACTATTAAGGCGGCGGAATTCAAAAGGTCCTAATGTGCTATATGTTTTAGGTATCAGCCTAATAAAAAGACTTGATGCTAAACCAGTGTTTTTTGGCCTGCATAGTTTGTTTGTAACCTGAAGCATATTACGCTTCAGGTTTTTTGATATGGTTTCGATATTGAATGTCTGTTCAGTCAGAATGAAGAATTGGATACATCAATCAGTTTAAGGAGAAAAGGGAAAGTCTGAAGTATATAGAGTAAAGAGAATTATAAAGTGTATGAAGTTAAGGGGGCTGCTGTAATGAGAAAATTTATCAGTTTACTTCTTATAATCATGATTTTTTTCACATCAGTTGGGGACTTCACGTTCGCTGAAGGTATGAAGGATCCGGAACTTACAGAGGACGAAAAAGCGGTAAATGCCGACTGTGATTGGCTGACGGATGAGCTTATTCTAAATGGACAGTGACATAATAGCATTACGGAAAATCTGTATATGCCGGACGTGGGGCCAAACGGCTGCAGCATAACATGGGAATCATCAAACGAAGATCTGATAACCACAGATGGAACTGTTAACCGGCCGCTTTTTTCTGAAACCATGGGAGAATATGTGTATGTGACCATTACAGCAACCATATCCAAAGGAGAGGTATCATTACAGAAAACATTACAGTTGAGTGTTATTCCTTATCCTCCGACAATTGAAGACGAAATAGCTTTGGCTAAGGAATGGCTGACTTATGATGTTGTGCTCAACGGAAACAGAGCTGATGATGTTAAAACAGACCTTAACCTGGTAACGGAAACACCGTGGTACTATAATTATGAGTTTGGCTTTTACGGAGATTGTTTGGTAACATGGGAATCCTCAGATCCCGATGTCATAACAGTGGATGGCACTGTCACCAGACCGGAGAAAAACACAGGTTACCGGGAAGTAACTCTTACCGCCACCATTTCAAAAAATGATGTTTATGATACCAAGACCTTTTATTTTGTAGTCAGGGAAGTGGAAGAAATCCCGCTGGCGGTAAGCCATAACGGTTTCAGCAACACATCCCGCCTGCAGTTTAACGGCGTTTCAGGCACTGTCGAAACAACTGACGGGGATGGAAACAACATCATAGCGCTGCAATTTAACAATGACAGAAGAGAGACAGGAACTGTAGGGGGCAGCATCTTTACAAAGAATAAAATATGCCTTGGCGAGGACCTGTCCTTCAGCACGGCTTTTTCATACCGCAATCCTCATCCCGGTTTTATCACTGGGACAGGGGGCATTACATTCACCCTGCAAGCGGCTGGGAATACGGTTTACGGAAGCGCACTTCAGGATGAAAGCATAAAGCCGGGTATAAATATTGCATTCGTTACAGACTATTACACAGTTCCAGGTCCGGGACAGGCTACTACTTATATGTATATGGAATACGCCGAAGTTTATTATAACGGAAACTATGAAAACCGTACCAGTCAGAAGGTGACCTATGGTAATACACTCGATCCGGCCAAATACTATAATGTATGGATTGAGTATAACGGTACCGGAAAGGTATTGGAAATTCATTTCAGTACCGATGCCATAAGGCCTAAAAACAGCAATCTCAGAATTGAAAATTTGGATCTTGCCGAAATTCTAACCGGCGCAGGAGACGGGCTCGATATAGAAGATGTGCGCGAGGTCTATGCGGGCTTTATGGGTTCATGGGGAAATGCAAAGGACAAGAGTGAAATCTACAGCTGGTATTTTAAGAATGATTCAATACCCATTGATTTTAAACCGTACGACTATATAGATGCATCAACGGTGATCCTTTCAGCCAATCCTCCTGCGGGAAGAGCATCCAGCACCATAACCGCACAGGTATATGGTTTGGATGGGACACCGGCAGCAGGCATACCCGTAAATTTCAGCACAACTATGGGATCATTGGATGTTTCAAAAGCAACCACAAATGAATCAGGATATGCATCTGTTGTGTTATTATCCAGCGAGCCGGGTACTGCCACCGTTAAGGTCCTGGTGCCTGGTGGAGCAACGGCCTCGACCCAGGTACAGCTTACAGTAACAGATGAAGACAGGCTGGCATTTGATGTAGCATGGCTTACATACGAGAGAATACTGGGCCAGAACAGTTCACCTTCAAGCATTACAGACAATTTAAATTTGCCTTCATATGCGCCAAACGGCAGTACAATAAGCTGGGAAAGCAGCAAACCGGATTATGTAAATGCGAATGGTGAAGTTACAAGACCTTCTATTGAACAGGGACATCAGGCATTAACCCTGACAGCAACCATATCCCTTGGCACTTTTTCCATACAGAAGACTTTCGATATAAAGGTGAAGGTTCGGGATGAAGACCTGGCTGCTGCTGACAGAGATTGGCTGACAGGTGATGTAATACTGAATGGAAATGAAAGCCTGGATATGATAACAACAGACCTTTATCTGCCCCAAAGAGGTGAAAACGGCAGCATCATAACCTGGACATCCGGCATGCCTGAATTTGTGGATGGAAACGGAGTTGTAAACCGGCCGTCCTATAGTCAGGGGAACAAACAGGTGACGCTTACGGCAACTATAAAAAGCGGGCCTGTTACACTTGAGAAAAAATTCAATATTACAGTTATAAAATTGGAAGCAACGGATGAGGAGGCAGCATATGCCGGCTTTGTCTGGTTGACTGACGAGATTATACTGGGTGAAAATGAAGCACTTGACAGGATAATGTCAGATTTGAACCTTCCTGTTACAGGAATATTAGGAACGGAAATCCGCTGGGAGTCTTCGGATACTGAAGGAAAGTTTGTAGCAGCGGACGGTACTGTAAACCGCCCAACTTACACTCAGGGCCCTCAGAATATCTCACTTGTTGCAACTATAAGCAGAGGTTCTGCTGAGTATACGAAGACGTTCCATATAACAGTGATTCCCCTGCCTACGGATGATGAAGCACTGGAGTTGGATGCCAACTGGCTTACTTATGAAATAATAATAGGTGGAGGCGGTATTGAAATTACAAACTACCTTAATCTGCCTGTTGAGGGGCCCTATGGCTCATCCATAAGCTGGACATCCAGCGACGAAAAACATATAAAACCTGATGGGACAATCACACGCCCATCCTTTGCAGAGGGAAACAAGTTGGTATATCTTACTGCTGTTCTGTCAAAAGGCGGCAAGAGCACAACAAAAACCTTTAATGTGGTGGTGGTGAAGCTTGACCAGACTGATGCAGATACCGTCGAATTAGACCTTCACTGGCTTATAAACTACCACAACATATTGGGTGATAACCTGTCAAAGTATTCGGTAATAAGCAATCTGTCACTTCCCACATCGGGACCTTACGGCTCTGTTATAACGTGGACTTCAGATACTCCATCAACCATATCGAATGGCGGAGAAGTCACTCGCCCGGAATATTACGAGGGACATAAAAATGTAGTATTAACCGTCACGGTTGCAAAAGGGGATGCAACTGAAAGTTTTTCCTTTGGATTTACAGTTCTTACAAAGCCTGATACATTTGCGCCCGTTGTTCTCAGCACCGAACCTGCCAACAACAGTACAGGCGCACCGTGGAATACAAAGGAAATAACCATAACCTTTGATGAAGACATAAAAGCAAAAAAACCGGAAAACAGCACCGTTGATTATGGCATAGTTTTAAATGGCCCCGGAGCGCCGGATATATCAGTTGCCCTGTTTAGAAATACACTTACAGTTATGCTTGCGGATTACATGAAACCAGGAAAAGATTATGAGCTTGTTGTTCCTTCTGACACCATTACAGACAGTTCCGGTAATGATTACAATAATGAGACCAGAGTAGCCTTCAGCGTTGAAGAAAAGCCGGAAAGAATTATTGAAGTGGTATTTTCTTCGCCTGGTGACAGGGAAAAGGACGTTCCCTGCGAAACCAACGTAATATCTATTGAATTTAACTATGATGTATTCATGGGAGATTGCTTTGATAATATTGCGCTGCTTGATTCATATGGCAGACGGCTTAAGGTATCAAAGTGGATATACGGAAGAGAGTTGACACTCACTCTTGACCCAGAGGTGAAGCTTCAGCCGGCGCAAGTATATGAAGTGTTTATCCCGGGTGATGCTGTAAAGGACAGGTTTGAAAACAGTAATTTGCGAAGATCCGTAAAATTCCGGACAGAGAGCAGCAGTACTCTTCCGTATATAGTTGACTTCTATCCCAAAAACGGCCAGATGGATGTTGATATAAATCAGCCAATTTATATAACCTTTTCCCAGCCTATAGATAACCGGGATCATAAATTGGTACTACTGGATTCCCGTGGAAACTCGGCATCTTTCTGGGCGCAGCAACAAATTGATCAGAATACGTTTGCATTTACAACTTATTCTCCTCTGAAGCCAAACACCACCTATACCCTAAAAGGACCTTACGACGTACAGGACAGCGGTGAGGGCATGGGATTTGAAATAAGCTTTACCACCGGATCAAACGCTTTTAGTATCGCAGACAGATATGCTATTAGTAAACTTGGTAAAAAGATGCCCATAAACTCACCTGTTGAGATTCAGTTTTCCGACACTATATCTGAAGGTACTGAATTTGATAATATCAAGGTGATGGATTTAAAGAGCAATGAAGTGGAGTATACAAAGAGTATAAACAACAACAAGCTGGTTCTGGCACCCAACTCGCCGCTGAACCCATCTGACGGATATTTATTTTTCATACCGAAAGGCGCATTAAAGAATACAGCCGGCAAAGAAAATGATAGCCTTATGTTTGACCTATGGACTGCATCACCGTTTGATTATGGAGATTTTTACTTTGGTATGCCATCACTTGCAAGATCCAATCTATATTATGCAACCTGGGTGACTAATCAAATTCTTGAGTTTGACTCCAGGCGGGATAAATTCGGCCGTCCCATCAAATCCCTCGAGGAGTGGGACTTTGGAAACGGGAAAAAAGGAGTTGGACCGAAAGCTTCCACTATCTATTATTCTCCGGGAGAATACAAGGTTGCTCTGACGATGTATGATTACTTTGATATACCTTATAATTTTGAACGGACCATAACAATAATAGATTTAAATCTTGATGATGCGGTATTGTCAGTTGAGCCCTATTGGACCCTTAACCTGACTGTTTATGATGAAAACAATGAATATGGCATAAAAAACATTGAAAATTTCAAAATTTCGTTGAAATCGCCATCCATCGGATATATCCACAACCAGAGAATCAATGTCAGCTTGTATAAAAACGGCACTTTAATTGAGAACCTTGGGACTGTGACAACAGAATACAATAACGAGACCCAATTCTCCTTCTCATATGGAAATAAAGGCTATTACGGAGCATATGAGCTGGTTTTTGAGCATGATGAAACTAAAAAGCAAGTCCGGGTGCCGGTCAGGATACATGAAGCCACCTCCGGGCAGAGCTTGACAATAAAGCTGTATGATGAACAGGAAAGAAGATATATTACTCCCTATGAAAATATGTACTTTGTATTGGACGGAAAAAAAGTACTGGCCTGGCGTGAAGCAGACAGTAACGCGTATGTGATAAGCGGATTGGAGACAGGAAGGAAATATTCACTTACGCTGCCTGGTGAGGAACATGAGCTTTATGTTTCCAATAAAGTGGAGGTATATCATCAGGGCTCTGACCATCCTGTATGGCTTAATGTCAGAAAAAAGCAGCCCGGCATTAATTATATCAGGTTCGAGTTGAGCGAATCGGGGGTTGGTAGTTTGAAGAAAGGAATTTTTATCAAAGGGGTAGAGATTCCCGGGCTGCAGTTTGAGATAAGCGGAAACTGGGATGGCCTTACTCCCGGTTATTATGAGCTTAAATCCTCCATGGGCAGTATTTCACGTAGATCAGTCAACCCTGTCTTTGAATTGCAGCCGGGGTTGCAGATGAAGCCAGGTGAGGAATTGCTTGGGCGTATGGTTTCAGTAAACGGTGTGGAATCTCCGTGGGTGAATGCAAATGTAATAGTAGCTCCTTACCCTGAATTGGAATACGGACCCAAGCTCGATATAACCTACGAGAAGGGACGGTATGTTGTTAGTACACCGCTAAAATTAAGCAAACTGACAGGAGGAAATGTTGATATTCTTGACGATGTCCCGCTTATAGATGGCGGAAGCTTTGGGTTGGGAGACTCCAAACATGGTTTTGAAGGTTTTATAGACCAAGATGGATATTTAGTGATGGAATATCAGTATGGTAAAGGGCTTAAATATAGTGAGGAACAAAGAACTGAACTTAGTAAGAAACTAGCCAAGGTGGTTTCTGCAGGCTTTGATGTGGAGGCAAATGTAAGTTTTTATGGAGTGCTTAAATTTAATAAGTACACCAAGGAATGGAAATTGGTCATATACGAGCTTTTCTTTAATGGCAATGGTGAATATTTTTGGAAAAGGGCATACGTCATACCAAAGATTAACATAGGCGGATGGGGCAAGATATCAATGGGCGCCAATATTAACGGGAAACTTGCTATTAAGGGGTTTGACAAGGATTTTGAAGGTATACTTGGCTTTGATCCTTACGTAACAATTGAGATTGGTGCGGGAATTGATGATACGTTATCTGTTGAAGGATATGTAACAGGGCATATACCTGCCGAGTTCCATATACCAACCGGGTATATCCAGGTTGAGCCATATATTTCCGCAGGAATCGTCGCTTATTATATTTTTGACAGCGTTACACTGTATGAAAAGAAGTTGGCAGGCACTCATTGGGATAACGGCAAGGAAAAGGTCAAATTATTACAATTTATGGCTGATTTGGAAGAAGATATAGAGTTTACACCAATCCCGACTAATTATCTGGAAAGAGGCTCGCATTGGCTTGCCGGAAACAGCGCGGCGCAGAGAAGCATGAGGGCGTCTTCCGAAAAGACGGAAATGTTAAATGCAGGTTCAAATCCACAAATCCGGCCCATGGCAAATAATATATATCCAAGAGCGGAGGTTCAGCTGGCAAGCGGTGATAATAAGCAATGGTTGATATGGACCGAGCATAATCCGGTTCGTGATGACAACAACCGCACGCAGTTGAAGTATTCCATGTTTGACGGCACAAGCTGGTGTGAGCCTGAATGGTTTGGCAATCAGGATACAGCTGATTTTGCATCGGCGGCGGCAGCCTCGGGAGACGGCTTGCTGCTTGCATGGCAGAATATAAAGAATCTTATGACCGAAGAAAACAAAAAGGTTTCTTATGTAAAGGATTCTGAAATAAAAGTCACTCGGAGTGTATTCAAAGGTGAAGGTGAAGAGCCGGATATAATAACCTTGACAGACGATGACAAGTTTGACCATGCACCGGTTCTCGCAGCTGACGGAGGCAAAGCGTTGCTGGTTTGGATCAAGTCCGAAGGTTTGAGCATCACTTATGGAGATGAAATGAAAGAGCTTCGCTCTCCCGCAAATACTGACAGCCTGTATTTCTCTTTCTGGGACGGTAGCAACTGGAGCGCACCTGAAGAGATAGAGGGCTCACTGCCTTATATATATGATTCCATTCTCACTATGCGCGGGACGGAGGGGCTGCTGCTCTATACCCTGGATATGGATAACGACCTGACGACACAGGATGACAGGGAAGTATATTACAGGCTTTATGACGGAACCGCCTGGGGTGAGGCAGTCCGGCTTAGCGTCAATGATGTGGAGGATTCAGCTCCCAGAGCTGCCAATATAAATGGAGAATGGTTCGTAATATGGCATCAGAACGGAGATGTGGTATACAAGACCGGTCTGGGAGAAGAGGTAAAAAGCGGTGAATTCCATTCAAATATACCTGCCGGTTACAGGATTGCAGTTATGGAGGGAGAAAATCCCCAGCTTACCTTAATCTATGTAAATGCCGGAGAAAACAATACAAATTCACTTGCTGCTTCTTTCTATGATATCAACAAGAGTGTATGGAGCGGCGTAATTGCTCTTGGCGAAAATGAAGGGTATATACGCTCTTTCAGCCCTGTATTTACGGAAGAAGGAACACTTAAGGTGGTTTACACCCAGGCTGTTGTGATAAAAGAGGTTGTTGAAGATATAGAGTATTTCATGCCAAGCGATAAAGTAGACCTTATGATGTTAAGCTATACCCCATTCCACGACCTGTCCTTTGACGAAGAAAACGGTCTCCTGTTGGTTCCCACTATTCCTGTTCAGGGGGCACAGACAAAAATATGGGCTGTTGTTAACAACAATGGTGATTTTGCTGAGAATGCAACACTGTATGTATATGACGGAGAACCTGACGAAGGCAGGCTAATAGGTATAGTGGAGACACAGGAACCTGTTCCGGCCCGTAGGGCAGCTCTGATGGAACTTAATTGGCAAGTAGGGCTGGAGGAAAGGGATAAATATAAACTTTATGCTGTAATCCGTACGGATGAAGGAATTAATGAAGCCGATGAAAGCAACAATTACTTAACCCTTGAAATTGTTACCGCAGATGTGGCAGTAAAAGCTCTGAAATGTGAAAACATAGCAGGAAATGATTACCTGGTACATGCTACTGTGGCCAACACAGGCGGAAAGATACTGGAAGATGTTTCAGTACAGCTGGTGCATGTTGAAAGCGGAGAGATTCTTGAAAGCAGAGCCATTGACAGTATGATGGACGGAGAGGAAATTGGATTGAGCTTCCTCTTCTCTCCAGACGGATTGGAGGCAAATGAGGACGGAGAAACAGTCATGGCCCTGCGTGTCTTACTTCCTGCCGGCACAGAAGAGTTTTCAACAGAAAACAACGCATATAACTTTACTTTAGTGCCTGTGTCCATTACCGTGGAAAAAGTATATCCTGCACCCAACGAAACCCGGGTAAGCACCGATAAACCCTTAACAATCGGGTTTAACATGGATGTTGATAAAGGCGCAGGCTTTGAACAGATAGAGCTGATTGATGAGAAACTGAATGAAATAGAAATTTACAAAACCATTGAAGGAAACACCTTGACAATTACACCTCGCAGCCCTCTGGCAAGGGGTACCGGCTATACCCTTACAATACCGGCCGATGCTGTCTCGGATCCTTTCGGACACAAAATGGATGAACCGTACAGCTTAAGTTTTGTTACCACCGCAAGCAATCCTGAGATTACCCTTGCTTATCCCGGAAACGGAATGGCAGATGTGGCTCCGAATACTGAGATAAAGGTTCGTTACAATCAAAATGTAACGGAGGGTCCAAATTTCGGAAATATTGCCCTGTACCAGGCAGGTGTTGATAAGGTACCGGCACATGTATCCATTGAAGGCGAATGGCTCTACATCAAGCCATCCGAACGCTTGCAATCAGATACTGAATACACCCTTGTTATTCCGGCAGGTGCGGTTCTAAATGCCAACAGCGAGGTACAGCAGGAGTATTATGAGCTGGCTTTCACGACAGGCACGTCAGATGACAGTGGAAATGACGATGAAGATGATGATGATGACAACCCACCAGATGATGACCCGGGTGATAACCCAGATGACAACCCAGATGATGACAATGACAACCCATCTTATGGCGGAGGCAGCATAACTCCATTACCACAGCAGGACAATAATGTATCAAGAGACGGAAACGGTACCGTAATTATTGACATACTACAGCAGGATGTTCTGATTGCGGATGATAAAGCAGATGTTATCATAGACCTTACCGATGAATTAAAGGATGACGAAGTCATCAAAATAAATCTTTCCGGGGACATACTGAAAAAATTGGCTGATAATGCAGCAGGGCTTCAAATTGTAACAGGAAAAGGAGATATATATTTACCTGCGGTTCTGGTTGATTCACTTGCCGTTGTGGTAGATGGTTCCATTACCGTAAATATAGAGATATCCACCGGTACGAGTAATGTAGGCACCAGGCCGGCTGTGCAGATCTCTTTGACACAGGACGGAAAGGAGATTGAAAAGCAGATTAAACTTAACAGCCCTGGAAATACTTTTATGGTAACAATCCCGTATACTCCGTCTGAAGAAGAATTGGAAAACAGCGAAAGCATTATTATACGTTTTATTGATGACAGTGGTAACCATTCGGTTGTTGTAGATGGTTGCTATGACCCTGAAACCGGTACTGTTACCTTTAAAGGCACTCGCTTTGGACGTTTTACTGTGGATTTCAACAATGTGGACTTTACAGATGTTGTTCCGGCTGCATGGTACAGCAAGGCAGTTAAATTTATTGCAGCACGGGGTATCACAAAAGGTACCGGAGATGGTAAAAACAGCCCTGATTTAAGGTTGACCAGGGGAGAATTTATAACCATGTTGATGAGAACCTATAATATAGCGCCTGATGAAAATCCAGCCGATAACTTCATCGATGCGGGGAACGCCTATTATACGGGATATTTGGCTGCAGCAAAGAGGCTTGGAATATCAAACGGCGTGGGAGAGAACAAATTCATGCCGGAAAAAGAAATCACCCGTGAAGAAATGTTCACTCTCTTGTATAGGGCCTTGAAACTCCTTGGACAGCTGCCGGAGCTTGAGCAGCTACAGGAGGGTAATTCAGTCAAGACTCTTGAAAGCTTTTTGGACAGCGGTGACATTGCTCCCTATGCCCGGGAGGCTATAGAGTACCTTGTCAAGGTGGGTGCGATAAAGGGAAATAATAGCATGCTCATGCCAAAATCCATCACCACACGTGCAGAAATAGCGCAGTTGCTATATAACATATTGCATAATGGCACAGGCATGAGATAAGCATAGGACAGAAATATGATAAGCATATGGTAAGTATATGATAAGTATATGATAAGCATATGATACGCATAAGATAAGTATGAGATAAGTATGATGCAGGTATAAGGCTAGTATAAAATAAGTATAAGACAGGGGCTGATATTTGCAGCCCCTGTCTTGACAAATAATATTCATAGAAATTTTTGTGATGATAATATAGTCTTATAAAGAGAAAGTTTTATTACCATAAAGGGGTGAGTAAGATAGATTCGGATTTTGACTTCACTTCATATATACAACTGGTTGACTTTCTGGCCCAGTGTTTCAACGAGAACACAGAGGCTGTTCTTTATGATTTCAAGGATATCAATCACTCCAAAATAAAGATACATAACGGTCATATAAGCGGAATAAGTGAAGGGGATCCACTGACCAGTTCTGCCATGGCAAGGCTTAAGGATAAAGGTAAAGAAGGTCAGCCCTATTATGTGAACTGTCCTAGTATATCCAAAAGCGGTAAGCCACTGCGTTCCAACAGCTTCTTTATTCTTGACAGGCAGGGAAATCCGCGAGGGATACTCTGTATAAATACTGATGTTACAAAATACCAGCAGGCAGCAGAATTATTGCAAAAGCTTGCTTTTATCCCATATATAAAACGAAGGAAAAGGAGAACAATATCAATGACAGCAGTAATAACCACAGCAAAATTGAAGCTCTTCATTCATCAGCAACAGATATGATTAATGAAATCATATATAATGTTACTAAATCCAGAGAGATTTCCGTGGAACATTTGACGGTAAATGAGAAAGTTGAAATAGTAAGACGCCTTAATAATGAGAAATTTTTCCTGATTAAGGGTGCGGTGAGTGAAGTAGTATCAATACTGAATGTATCGGCTGCGACTGTATACAGATATTTGAGTAAGATAAATAAAAATATATAGGATCAATAAAAGAATAAATAAGATATTTATAGATATAAGATGAATAAGATATAAGATAAACAAAAATATTAGATAAATAAAATATGAGATAAATAAAGATATAAGATAAATAAGATCAATAAGGTAAATACAATCAATGATATAATAAACATAAATAAATAGAATAAAAAAAGATAAACAAGGATAAATAAGATAATAGAAAAGGTGGAAAAGAGTTATGAGTAAAAAAGTAATTAACGCAGAATCAGCACCGGCCGCAATAGGCCCTTATTCCCATGCCATAGATACCGGACTGGGCTTGATATTTACCTCTGGTCAGATTCCGGTAGACCCTGCAACAGGTGAAATTGTTGAGGGCGGAATTGAAGCTCAGACTGAGCAGGTTTTCGCAAATCTCAAAGCTGTTTTGGAAGCAGCGGGATCTTCTTTTGACAAGGTTGTAAAAGCTACAGTCTTTTTGCAGGATATGAAGGATTTTGCTACTGTAAACGGTATTTATGCAAAATACCTTGGAACAGATGCACCTGCGCGTTCGGCGGTTCAGGTAGCAGGCCTTCCCAAAGGTTCACTGGTTGAGATAGAAGTTATTGCATTGAAATAGCTGCTGAATTCAAAATAAGTTCAAGATAACCAGAGAGTAACTAGTTATCATTATATCATTGTTTGGTTTTGTGGGAAGTGCTTGCTTTGCAAGCTATGCTGGCTTCAATTATATTCTTGACATAGTTGATACATATGTAGGCAATATTGTGCCCGGGCGGTACATACCTTGGTTATACTGAAAAGGAAACTGAACCGGTGGCGCTGAGATTTATTGCAGAATGCTTTAACTCTTTTTATTAAGATACTCTGTTGAGGCAGAGCTGGCTAAGCTTCCCACACTTTTCATAGATATTGCAAAAACAGTAATGCTTATTCGTGAAATACATGGAAGTGTAATGTACAATTCTGACGGGATTTGCCTTTGTGGTTTCTCCGCGTGAGGACATATTGCGGCAATGTTTGCTGCTATCTGGCACGAAAAATACCTGGCTGAAGCACTCAATACCGGAAATGAACTATTCCATATTTTGTAAGGTTGTTCTATAATAATATATTAATGGTATATATTATGGCATTTATTACATCAATAAATGCTGATCAATCTTTTAGTATTTTAAGTTTTTAATATATTTACTTTATTGCATTTTATAGATATTATATTTTATTTATTTTTTGTATTTAAATTTTGAATTTATAAAAGCTGTTCATGTTCTTAAATTCAAATTCTGGAGAAGTTTTCGTGGATTTAAGAACTGTAATGCTAATGCTGGCAGTCGGGTCCTTCTTATATGGACTTCTATTAGCAGTATTTAAATATAAAAAGAATACACCACAAGAAGTTCCTTTCTGGATTGAAGCAAAAGTTTTACAGTCTGCCGGGTTCTTTATACTTTACTTTAGGACAAGCACCTATGATGGCTTAACTATGCTGGCAAATACTTTTTTATTTTTTGCCTTGCCTATTCCTGTCTAAAAAATCAAATATGAGAATTTCTCTGCAATTAATTTTGGATGTAAGTTATTGTATAACCGGTCTGTATTTTTATTAAGTGCAATTGTATGTATAGGATTTCCTGAGTTTGCCTTAAGCATAGGCAGTAGTGCCATATTCGGCATGATACCCGGAGTAACCTTTTGTATATTTTTAATAAGTGGGTTTATTTTGCTGATGCTTGCTAAAGAAAGAAGTGACATGCAAGTACTTGAGATTCAGAAAACTTTGAAACAAAGTGAGATTAGATTCCAACGCATTGTGGAAACAGCCATTGAAGGTATTCTAAATGATTAGAAGGTCATATTCTTCTTTTTTTCCTGAAAATCAGCAGGACGTAAATAATTATCAGGAATCTCTTCGAAAAAATGGAGAAGATTCGGTTTATGAATGTTGCCTGCTAAGAAAGGACGGGCATAAACACTGGTTTTTGGTTTCAGCGAAGGCAATTTCCGATGATTTCGGAAGATTTGAAGTTTTTTTTTGCCATGTTAACGGATATAAATGAAAGAAAGGAAATGGAACTGTTGCTGGAAGAATCCAATCGCCAGTTGACAAAATTGAGCAACAAGGATAGCCTGACGGGAATTGCAAACAGAAGATGTTTTGATGCTACATTGGAACGAGAGTATTCCAGGCTTAGGCGTTCTAATTCTAAATTATCAGTCATTAAGAAAGACGGGGGACGGTTCTGTGTCTTAAATATAAGATGGGGGATAGTTATGTGTCTTGACCGCAAGGAAATTATAAAATCTTTTTACGGTAAATAAGATAAAAAGCACAACATTTAATTTAGAAGAAACCTGATATAACAGGTGGTACTCTAGTACTGAAAAAGTAAGACAAAAAGAATATTTCCAAGTGTTAGGAATAAAACTTTTACTTATGTTTAAAATAATAGCTGAATATTCTTCTGCGCAGTAAATCTGAACAGGAGAGCATAGCCGCGGTTTGCCTGGAAAACAGGAGGAACATATTGAGAAAACCAACTGATAAAACTTTAAATAAAAAAGAGGAGGAAAAAAATGAGTGAAAACAAAGTTCTTAATAATCTAATGGAGGCTTTTGCTGGAGAATCTCAGGCTAACAGAAAGTATTTGGCTTATGCAAAAAAAGCTGAACAGGAAGGAAAGCTAAATGCTGCTAAATTGTTCAGGGCAGCGGCTGAAGCTGAAACTTTGCATGCCCTAAGACATTTTGAGGTCGCAGGGAAAATCGGCTCAACTGCTGATAATCTGAAAGACGGTATTGAAGGCGAAACCTATGAGTATAAGAAGATGTATCCCGAATTTGTAAAAGAAGCTGAAGCTACAGGGAACAAAGCTGCACTCATGGCCTTTACTTTTGCAATGAAAGCGGAAGAGGTTCATGCTAAGCTTTATAAGGAAGCATTAGAGAACATTGACCAGACGGAAGAAGTTTTCTATTATTTATGCCCGGTATGCGGGAATATTGAGAAATTTGTTCCTGAAAAATGCAGCATTTGCGGGGTTTCAGGGGATAAGTTTATTAAATACTAATAGATTAACTTGCTATATTAGTTAATAAGATAGCACTGAATAGAGCTTAAGAGATGATAATAACTAGCACTTAAGCTCGGAACTCCTGATATAAAAGCACTAGTACAATAAGTTAAATTACGTGATGATGAATTTAAAGAGCAATCTGTTTTATTATTTATGGGAGTATGAAACGATGTAGCTTATATGTAATAATTGATTATAGTTATATGCAGTTGTTGCCGGAATTAACCGATAACTGGCTGCAAATGAGCTCTTGAGTGACAGAAGCCAATAAATCAAAGGACAATCGAGAGGTTGTCCTTTTTTAATGCCCATTTTTACAGAGTAAAGCTAAATAAATCTTTTAGGAGGCTTTTCAAATCCTTTAAGAAGCTTTTCCATTCATGTGAGACAACCTTAAGGACACATTGTGCAGATAGCAGTACAGTTTCCTTTTTAGCAACAGGACAAGTTGAAAACATTGGAATGAGATATTGTTTTTTTCGGCAAAAGGAAATACTATGGTTAAAGGAAATACTATTGATAATGAAGAAAATATGTACAGGCTTATGAAGAACAATTGTGAAAACATAAATGAAAGGACAAATTGATATGAAGTTAGTGACTGCAGCGATTATTATGAATAACGGGAAAGTGTTGATAGCTCAAAGGGCTGAAAATCAGGACTTGGCTGGTAAATGGGAATTTCCCGGAGGAAAAGTAGAGTCTGGTGAAACTCCGGAAGAATGCTTAAAACGTGAAATAAACGAAGAACTTGGCATAAACATTAAAGTTAGTGATTTCTATGGTGAGACTACATATCAATATGATACGGGAGCAATAAAACTTATGGCATATAAGGCGCAATGGATTGATGGTGAGTATAAACTGTCGGTACACAGCCAAATAAAATGGGTTAAACCACATGAATTGGAAAACTACGATTTTGCTCCGGCAGATATCTATTTTGTTAAAAAGTTAAAGGAAATAGTATGAATTAAGCTCAGAATTAAAAAAGGGTTAATGCATTATCATAATAAAAGATAAAATATGAATTTATGTACGGTTTTTCGCGCTGAAAAGCCATGTTACTGTACGTAAAACAAAAAAAGATTTTTGAATGCTATCTGTTCTCTTTCTGTACTGCCTGAAAGATTCCCATCTTCATTAACATGAAAAAGGACAGAAATAAACAAAAATGTAAAGTTTTTTTAGATGCACATTTTTAGAAGATTGCGATAGTTTTAAGCTTAAGTAAAAAGTAGGAGTGAAATTTGACACTTCAAAATTATATATTTTAGAGAAAAGGAGAATTAGATTATGCTTTGTAAGATGTAAAGCTTCTTAAAATTTTGAAAGAGGCAGAAACGGTGAGGGAATTACCAGGGAAGAATGTCAAAACTTATGATACTTTATTTCATTATTCAACTTTTCATCAGTTGATACTTTGGTGATATTGTTCGATTAAACGAATATGTTGAGGAATTGCGGAAAAGCAGCCAGGTTCGCATTGATACTTCATATGAAGGCAAAAAGGAAAAATAATAAATAACTGCTGTCTATACGGACAATGGCTGAAAAAGCGCAGGATAAAACAGTCTCCTGTGCTTTTTTAGCGCTTTTTTTAAATTTGGAAAAATTTTTATAAATTTGATTTTGGTGGCACTTTTGGTGGTAGTGCGTTTTTTATAATTATATGTAGTAATTTTATAAGTAGTAATTTTTTAGAATTAGAGGTCACAACTGTTGAAATGGAATAATACTTCGACAATGTAGAATCTGAATGGAAGTGTATTACCTTAGTTCAGGGCACAGATTACACGGTAGAGGATGATGTTCTTATTATAAAGGCTGATTTATTTGCAGGAACCATGGAGTTTGATTGTTATTACTTCTGGATTGAATTTAATGTTGACTATGGGAGTTATCTGGATGTAAGAGTTATTGATGGAAATAAAGCATATGATACCAAACTGAGCAGCCTTTATGTCGGATATAATTGGGATACAGGTGAATATACACCGCTACAGGGCTTTGACCCTGACATATACGAATATTATGTGCTGGTTCGGGAAGGCACATCACCACATGATCCGATAACCTGGAACTATGGGGAAGCCACTGAAGAATATGCAGAGATTTCATACTCCTATCTTGAAGTGATTCCCGGAAGCATAACTTTGACAATCATTACCTGGGATCTAAAACCAACGAAGACATATACAGTTCATTTTGTAACATCACCGGATCAGTTGCCGGCGTTCATCACCGCGCATCGAATCAGCCAGACTGTAACTGTGGGACAGACGGTTACCTTTGCAGTAGAAGCGACAGGTGCAGAGCCAATGAGTTACAAGTGGATGAAGGATGGTGCAGAGCTAAGTGATGACGAGAACATCAACGGAAGCGATACGGCTGACTTGACCATCATCAGTGCACGGGAGTCAGATTCCGGAAGCTATACTGTAACAGTAACAAATGAACTTGCCAGTGTAACCAGCAAAACTGCTGTCTTGACGGTAAGGGCGCTGCCGGTCATGAGCGGAAGTGTTGCTATACAAGGTACAGCCAAATATGGCGAAACGTTGACAGCGGATATATCAGGCATAACATATACGCCTGACATAAGTGACGACATTCCCACCTATCAGTGGAAGCGTAACGGTGTGGATATACCGGGAGCTACAGCTTCGAGCTACACCTTGGTACAGGCCGATATCGGTACCCTAATTACCGTTACAGTCACTGCCGACGGTGTCCATGCTACAGGCAGCGTTACCAGTTCACCAACGGCTACAGTAGATAAAGCCAACGGGCCGGCTGCCCCGGGAGCACCAACACTGGTGAGCAAAACCCACAACAGTGTCACTCTGGAAGCCAGCCTTGCCTACGAGTACAGGGTAAACGGAGGCGCATGGCAGGACAGCAATGTATTCACAGGCTTATCAGCTGAAACTGAATATACCTTTGCAGTCAGGATCAAAGAAACTGCTACGCATAAGTCTTCAGCAGAGAGTGCCGGGTTGACCGTTAAGACTGATAATGTGCCTCCGACACTTGTAACTTCCATAACAGTACGAAGTATCAATGACGCCGCGGCAGTTGTAAAAGGCGGCAACCTGCAAATGATAGCGGATGTATTGCCAGCAGATGCAACAGACAAGACTGTGACCTGGAGCGTGAATCCCGGAACAGGCACTGCTACTATTGATCCTTCTACCGGATTGTTGATGGGTACAGGAGAAGGTACGGTGACGGTAAGGGCAGCAGCCAACGACGGCTCCGGAGTATTCGGTGAGATGGTTATCACCGTAACACCTGAACCAGCTATTACCTTTACTGTTACCTTTGACTCCCAGGGAGGCAGTTCGGTAGAAAGTCTAACTGGTGTAATGCCAGGTTCAACAATAACCAAACCTTCCACACCTGAGCGACCAGGCTACACCTTCGGTGGCTGGTATAAGGAAGCTGCTTGCATTAATCCTTGGAACTTCAGCGTTGATACAGTAACTGAAAATATAACCCTCTATGCTAAATGGATATATAATAGCGCCGGATCAGGTGGTGGTATCGGAGGAGGTATTATAATCGGCGGAAGCGACAGTGACGATACTCAGGATACACAAACTTACAATGCTATTATTTCCTGTATCAACAAAACAGAAATTTCTCTGTCTCTATATGTCAATGAGGATACGGGCAATGCAACGGCAGAATTGGAGAACTCTATGATAAACGATATTTTTGACGGAACTGGGACGCCTGTTCTTACAGTTCCCTCCATTCCTGATGTGAACTCATATACCTAAGAAATTCCAACCACTTTCCTGTCCGGCTCACAAGAGGAAGAATCGCTGATTTTCTCCACCGATTTGGGTAGTATCACCATCCCATCTGAAATGCTGGCGTGATTGCCGGAAATAGAAGAGAAAAAAGCAAGCATTACCATAGTCCAGGGCGATAAATCCAGCCTGCCTGAGGATGTAAAAGCAGCCATCGGAGACCGGCCAATTGTACAACTTATATTGGCTCTGGATGGTAGGTAAACCGAATGGAATAATCCGGATGCACCTGTAACTGTGAACACCCCCTATACTCCGACCGAAGAGGAACTGGCTGATCCGGAGCACATTGTCATCTGGTACATTGACGGCAACGGCAATGTAATTTCAGTGCCTAACGGACGCTACGACCCAGTCACTGGAACTGTATTGAGGTTTTGGCTTCAAAAGGTATCATCAATGGGACTTCAAAGAATACCTATTCTCCTGTTGCTAACATAACCAGGGCTGACTATCTGGTACTGATTGTCAAAACTCTGGGGTTGACGGCGAGATTTGACGGTAACTTTGACGATGTGGAGCCCGGTACCTACTATTATGAAGCCATCGGCATCGCTAAAGAGCTAGGTATTGCCACCGGTGTAGGAAATAACCTTTTTAACCCGATGGAGAATATCTCCCGTCAGGATATGATGGTGCTCACAGCCAGGGCACTGGAGAAATATAAAGGACTCAAGGCGGCAGACGATACAGCCGTATTGAACAAATTCTACGACAAAGGAGATATCGCCGAATATGCCTTAGACAGCATGGCTACCCTGGTCAAAGAAGGACTGATAGCTGGTTCCGGCGATAAATTGAATCCCAAAGCGTTTACAACCCGCGCCGAAGCAGCAGTAATACTATACAGGATATACAATAAGTATTCCGGAAATTAGATAACGTGCGGAACTTGTATAACATGAGGAACTTATATGGCATCTGCAGCATATAGTGTCAAAAGACTTGCGGGTCTGACCAGGAATGTTAAAGATAAAACTTATGGGAAATAAAAATTATATTTTCTTGAGGCCGCAGTACAAGTAACTGCGGCTTCATACTTTCATACCTAATAAATATAACTTTTTACAAACACACTATTATGTTATACTATATACCAGTAAATGGTTATTCTATCGTCTTGCTGACTTTATTTAATGTGAAGTAAGTATAGAAGGAATAAAAGATGAATATGTAAAACCGGAATGACAGATACTACATACTACGCTTTGGTGAAGTCAAAAATAGTGTTCTCTTTTTTATAACTTCAGGAATCTGTATCTATGTGCTGATTACAAACTGGTAACTAGATGGCGAGTTGCAAGGGAAAATGGGTAAACGTAAAATAATGGAGGGCTGTTTATGAAAAATGTGGTGATAACCGGAAGTACGCGCGGCATTGGTTTTTGCATGGCAAAGGAGTTTCTGCGGGTGGGATGCAATGTTACGATATCCGGCAGGGGTGAAGTTCTGGCGGAAGCAGTACAAGCTGAGCTGTTACCTTTTAAGGGGAAATACATCTATGTTCGATGTAATGTCCAGGAAAAAGCAAGTCTGCAAAATCTCTGGAATGTTTCTGTGAAACAGTGGGGTGAGGTAGATATATGGATCAACAACGCAGGCCAAAACACACCGCATGTATTTTCGTGGGAGACTGGTGAGACTTACACAGAAAATGTTATTAAGACAAATATTACCGGCATGATATATGGCTCTCAGGTTGCAGCAGCCGGAATGTTAAAACAGGGACATGGCGCTATATACAGTATGGAAGGTTTGGGATCCAACAATATGATACAGATTAAAACAATACTATATGGCACCACCAAGCACGCATTGAGATATTTTATGAGAGGACTCGCCAAGGAACTGGAAGGTACCGGTGTAATAGCCGGACGATTATCACCTGGAATGATGCTGACCGATTTCATTACAAAAACACCTGATGGAGACCCGTCAGAAGTTATTTCAGACGAAAAGTTTAGAAAGCTGTTTAACATATTGGCAGACAAACCTGAAACTGTAGCTAAGTTTTTTATACCTAAAATACTTAGCAATACCCAAAACAACGTTCTGATCGCCTGGCTGACAAACAGAAAGGCTGCATGGCGCTTTATGACCGCACCTTTTCGAAAAGACAGGCTGATTTAATTATGGCCAGCGCTTGTAAAAATTATTTAATTCTATCTGTGGTATCAGCATTTGTCATATTCATATTTTATCGACTTAAGAAGCTAAGGACAATTGTTTTTATAAGGTAACGGTTTGTATGCAAACTGTTACATTTTTGTTTTTGCTGAGCATTTATTAGGTTCACATATTTATATAATGTTTTGAGAAATATGTGTAATAATTTGCAAAAGAAAATATCTTGTCTAATTTTTTTTGAATAAATTACTTTTTCTTCATTTTCAATTTATAAATTAATCTTATAATATAATTCAGGATACAGATGAAAAACATTTTTTAACAAAATTAATGACGCTGTAACGATTAAGGCAAAAGGGGAGGAATTATGACATGAAAGAATCGCATCAAGGAAGACGCAAAAGATATTTCTTTTCAATTAAAACAAAAACAGCATTATTATGCATCTGTTCTATTCTGGTAGCAGTATCTGTAACCTTTTACAATATGTCAGTTGCAAGTAAAAATATTATTACAGAAAGTACAGAAATAACATTAGAGAACCTTGCCAATACTTATTCGAACAACCTGGCTGATGACATTAACCATGTTACCAAATCGGCTAATTTCATGATGAGTTCTGCTGCAATCAGTTCTTTCGTGGAATCTGGCGGTACTGAGAATACTACTGAGGTATCAAATTTGGCAACTATGTTTCTTAATGCTCAAATTTCATATGAGGATATCAGTATTGTTGATGCAGACGGTAAAGTCTTATACAGTTCCAATAGTGATCTGATTGGAACCGATGTATCCGGAGAAACTTACTTTACCAATATGGTTGCAAGTGGTTTAAGTACACAGGGTACTTTATATACTTCTGAAACTTCCGGAGAACCTTGCATTCCTTTTGCAATACCTCTGCGCCCTGACATGGGAATAGTTGAAGTGATGCCAGATAAAGATGTTTCTGCAGGTAGAGTAGAGATTCCTGCCGGTAATGTAGAGATTACTGCCAGTGGTGTAGAGATTCCTGCCGGAGGTGTGGGAGATGTTACTGCACCAGGTGCAGAGATCTCACTAGACCTTGCTATGTCTCAGGATGTAAACGATGTTCCACCTTTGACATCAGACGCAAATGACTTTCCACCTATGAATAATGTTGTACCTATGATACCAGATGCAAATAATGCTGTACCTATGACACAGGAAGCAAATGAAGTTTTATCTATAACAACAGATGCAGAAGAAGGAATGATTATTGACAATAGCGGAAAAGAACCTGTCGGGAATTTTACTGGTGCAATTATAATCTCAGTAAAGGTATCTGCTTTTGATAAAATTTTGTCAAATATCAAGGTGGCTAATTATGAAACCGGATATGCATTCATTCTGGATTCAGACGGTAATGTCATCTATCATCCTGATGAAAGTTTAATCGGTACTAAACTTAATGTAACAGAAATTGATAATCTTCTAGCACAAGTAAAAAGTGGGAAATTGCCTGAATCTAACTTTATTACATATACATTTAACAATGTAAAAAAATATGCCAGTTTTAAAGTCAATGAGGATAATCAATGGATCGTTTTCATAGGAGCAGATCAGTCCGAGATTTTGAAATCTTTAAATGTATTAGCCTCAGATACCCTATTGACAATTATTATCCTGGTTTTGGTGATCAGCATTCTGGCCTATATTGTCACGGGAAGAATTACTGATTCTATAAAGAAAATTACGAAAATAATAAATAAGACAGCGGAACTTGATTTTACAGATGATAAGATCTCTGAACGTTTGTCCCTGCAAAATGATGAGATAGGGGAAATGAGCAGAGCTATTGAAATAATGCGAAAAACCTTGAAAAACATGATTTTACATTTAAGCAACGTTTCAGCCAAAATAACTGAGTCCTCCAATAATTTAAGCACTATATCAACCTCTGTGAATAAAAATGCCCAAGATAACTCAGCCATAGCAGAAGAATTATCAGCCAGTATGGAGGAAGCTGCTGCAACAATTCAGCAGATTCATGCTTCTATAGAATCTATTAAAAATAATTCAAAAGATATTGCCGACCAGGTCGTATTGGGAGCAAAGTTATCTGAAGATATAATGAACAGAGCCCAGAAACTGAGGACTGTGACAATGAATGCTACACAGAAAACCCAGAAAATCTATGAGGAAGTAAAGAAAAAGACTGATGCAGCGATTGAGCAGTCAAAAGCAGTAGAAAAAATTAATATTCTCTCGCAAACAATTAAAGATATTGCTGACCAGACAAACCTGCTTGCATTAAATGCTTCTATTGAAGCTGCACGTGCAGGAGAATCAGGAAGCGGATTTACAGTAGTTGCCCATGAGATTGGAGCGCTGGCTAATCAATCTGCAAAGACAGTATCCCATATTACTAAAACAGTTGAAGAAGTATATCAAGCAGTTGCCAACATGTCCAAAAGTCTGGAGCAGACCCTTGATTTCCTGGAAAAGAATGTATTATATGACTATGATACCTTCCTTAACAGCAGCTCACAGTATAATGACGATGCCGGAGTTATGAGTGAGACTATGGAACGTATTAAAAAGCAGATTGAGCAGTTAAATACCAATGTTCTTGGAATTGCGGACTCAATCTCAGAAATTGATGTAATGGTCACTGATGCGGCTACCGGAGTTAATGATGTTGCGGAGAAGAATACAGATATCGTAACTTTAACCAGTAAAACGCACAATATGTCTGATGAAAACACAGAACTTGCAAATGGTTTGGAGGAAATTATTGGTAAATTCAAACTATAAATTTTACACTTTGACAATTAGTCAGTACTGAGTATAATTATAGTCAGTACTGGCTAATTTGCTTTAAAGAGGGTGATTTTAATGGTACCATAATGGTACCATTTATTATCATCTTGAAAAGATGGAAGCTGAAAGTTTGCTTATTGCAGAGGTGGTATATTAATTTTGGAAAGAGGGAATACATATGAAACAGTTTTTATTCATATGGCTGGCGGTAATGGTAATAGATAATCTTCTGCCGTTTTTACTGGCAAAATATTATAATGGTTATGACCACAAAATGATGGCTTTAAGTGTGTTGGGGTGCAAACAAAGCCCGGTAAAATGGTATTACAATATATGGTGTATAATTTCCGGGCTTGTATTCGTTATAGGCGGGGGAGTAATACACTCAGTTTTTGCAAACAGAGTATCGGTAGCAATCTGGGTTCTGGTGACGTTATACGGTATTGGTTGTGAAATTCTTTCAGGCCTTTTTCCTTTGAATGAAGACAGGGAAAATCAGGATGCTTCTTCAAAAATACATGGCAGTGGGTCTGCTTTGGGCTTCACAGCTCTGCTTTTCTGCCCGTTATTACTTTCGATAGCCTCAATTATGACGGACTTATACATTTGGGGAACCATATGTGTCTTGTCCTTTGTTGGGGCATTGACTTTCTTTGTGTTTTTTATCATGGGTGAAAAAGAGAAATTTTCTCAAACTGTTCTGCGGTACGGTGGTTTATGGCAACGCATGACTTTGGCCTTCAGCTACTTACCTTTTCTGATATTTGGGATAAGAAGACTTCTCCATTTCTGTTAGAATAAATGAGATTTTGTATGAATTGTAAAACAGGAATAGTTTCTATAAAGAATCATTACCTGGCGAGTCTGGCTGTGATCAGGAATAATATCATGCCGATACCTGATGTTTTTTAAATCCCAATCTTGCAAATGGCAGCATAATAGCTGTCAATACAGGATAAAGAATAGCTCTTATGGTATGTACATCCAATACCAAGTTTCCAAACTGGTAGGAAACGTATTTGTTGAGCTCAGGCATTGCACTGCGGTAAGGCAGCAGAAACAGAATCAGGTTATAAATGCCCGTCGTACCGTTAGGGGAAAGGAATATAGGAATGAAAAGTACTGGAACAAGCACTGCAAGTACAAGATATGAGTTTTTCATTTTCGCCGATAAAAGAAGTGTCAGACTAATCATAGCGAGCAGTACCAGGTAGATAATAGCCAGGTTAATAATGACAGTTTCCAAGAATGTAAAGGGGTATGGTATCGTTGTATTTACAATTTGTACTGGAAGATCCCATCCATCCACTCCAAATGCTGTCAGCGGCAATCCACATGCCACAACAATATGAAGTGTAAGCGCTAGAATTCCAAATGCAAGTGAAGAAACAATTTTTGCTGTTATCAGTTTTGTTTTTCCATACTTTGCTGATAAAATGACAGCATCTGTTCCTGCCTGGTATTCACCTGAAAAGACAGGGGCAATGGCAATGCAGACAGCAAGCACTGCAAACATCAAGAGTTCAAAACTGGTTATAATAATTTCCCATCCCTCATAATATCCGTATTGAAAAGGCGTTTGTACCTGGCTACTCATATTCTGCCAGTATTCCTTTTGTTTTTCGGACATGCTTCGAGAGGGAGTGTTCAGCAATGCTTCAACTTTTTCATTTCTTGTTTTATAGAAATCAGCCCCGGATGTCATGTCTAATTCCATTAGTTTACTTAGGCCTTTGTATTCTTCCGGTTTATTGTAATTTGCTGCAATTATGCTTAACAGCTTTTCCCGGGGTGCAACAAAATTCCAATAAGCGTCACCAATTAAAAATCTTTCATTACCGTCATATCCTACATTATCAGGGTTTTCAAAAAGCTTTTGATACTCACGGATTGTATCAGCTATATACTCTTCTGTTAGAACAACTGATAATTGCAAGTATTGTTCTTTTTCATATGCTATCCCCTCAAGGCCTTTGATAGTACCATCCTGATTATAGGCTTGATATTGCATAATGGGTAAAGCAAAAAGAAATGCTGTTATAAGCAGACTTACTGCCATAACAATAAGGGTGGACTTTTTGCGTAATATTTTCAAAAACTCATATTTAATTAACGACTTCATTTTCATTGCTCCTTTCGATATGTGCTTCTTCTCCAAAATGGTATAAAAATAAATCCTCCAGGCTTGGTTCTACAGTATGTGCATCAATTGAAGGTGCAGTTTCATTTATAATTCGCAGGCGCACCATATTGTTTTCGTGGCGCAGGTTTACAACGTAAAAGTGCCTGCCGTATTCACTTACCTCTTGCTCCCTGACCAATACTTCCCATACCTTACCTTTAATACTGTCTGTTACTGTACCAATAGGCTCTTCAAGCAGAAGGTGGCCCTGTTTCATCAATAATATTGTGTCTGCTATATATGAAACATCAGAAACAATATGAGTTGAAAGAACAACAATTCTCTCTTTGGATAAATTTGATATGAGATTACGAAAACGAACCCGTTCTTTTGGGTCAAGTCCTGCTGTAGGTTCATCAAGTATTAATATAGACGGATTATTAAGCACCGCTTGTGCAATTCCCAGACGCTGTTTCATACCACCGGAATATGATTTGATTTTCTTGTCTGCCACATGGGACAGATTTACCATATGAAGCAAATTCTCTGTTCTGGTTTTTGCTTCTTTCTTATCAAGCCCTTTCACCGCTGCTATGTATAGCATAAATTCACGGGCGGTGAAATCAGGGTAGAAGCCAAAATCCTGGGGCATATAGCCCAACTGGGTGTAATATTGTTCACCTAATTCTTCAATTGGTTTTCCGTTTAAGGAGATGCTGCCGGAAGTGGGTTCTAGAACACCGCATATCATTCGCATTAAGGTTGTCTTTCCAGCGCCGTTTGCACCGAGTAATCCATATAATCCCGGTTTTAAATTAATATTTACATCATCAACAGCACATTTTTCGCCATATCGCTTGCATAGGTTTCGTAATTGTAATTCCATATTAATACCTCCGCTTCATTTCTTTATAGGCACAAAAAATAGATGATCTATGCAAATAGCATAAATCATCTACCTTAGGCTTAGCTTTTACGTACCTTAATTTTAGCTTAAGTTAATTACTTTTCGGGAGGAAGGTAAATAAAGAATTGTGTACCCTCATTAAGTTTACTTTTTACAGTAATATTGCCACCGTGTAAAGTTATTACCTGTTTTGCGATAGCAAGTCCAAGACCGCTGCCTTCAGGTTTTTCTTTAGTATTTGTACCCCTGTAATACCGGTTAAATAATTCTGATTGTTCATCATCACTCATACCGGTTCCATTATCGCATACACAAATACATATCCCTTTTCGTGAATCTGAATTTACAGTGATTTTTACTTTCGTATCCTGTGGGTTATGGGTAAGAGCATTTATGATAATATTCTCAATAGCCCGGCGGAATAAACTGGTGTCAAGAGAAACTGAAATCCATTCTGCATTGCTTTCAAACTCAATATTTCGATTTGAAAAAGCGGGATTATTTACTATATCAATGACTAATTCTTTCATAAAGCGTGCAATCTGTACCTTTTGGGGATTATACGGTATTGAACCGGAATCCAGCTGATAAGTAAGTTTTAAGTCGTTAATCAGTTTCTCGGTGTAATCGACATTTTTTAATATTATTGAACTGTATTCTCTAACGGTTTTGCTTTCAGGAACGGGGTTATAAGCAAGCAACTCTGCATATGCTTTAATTGGAGAAAGGGGCGTTTTTAAATCGTGTGTAATATTTGCTATCCACTCTTTGCGTACTCTTTCAGTATCCTGTTGTACCTTATCACTATGATGTATTTCTGTATTCATTTCATTAAGAGCTCTGTAGACTTCTCTGAATATGCCTTTCTCAGGAAGCGGCAAATAAGTGCGTAGCGATAGTTTTGTAATGCCATTTGTAATTCTGCTAAGATGCCCGGTAAGCCAGAAACCATAAGCAAGAACCAGAAGAACAATGGCACAAAAAAGAAATAAGATTCCCGTACGAAATACAGGATATAGTCGTCCGATTCTTTCACCGTTATAATATAGCATATATTTCCCGATGGCATAAGGGAAGCCTATAATATAACCGTATGCTCTGTCGTCGCTTTCAAAGCTACTGGCAAAAACGGTATATCCATTCTCATAGGCACTTGTGCTAAATGCAATTAATTCAGGAGCAGAATAACTGGTTGGGTAATGGTGAGGCTTATTGTATGTGAAAACTTCGTACCCTTTTTCGTCAAAGATTTGAAGCCATAAACCATACTCATCCAATCGTTGTAGTCCTACATCCCGTACTTTTATGTTTCCATTCTCAGTATTTATCCACATAGAAAAATTATCCGTAAATCTGTTTGGCCAGTCCGCTGGGCTAAGTCCTTCCGGTTCAGGTATTGAGAAGATATAATAAAACAGACCGATCGCAGCAACAACTGCCATTAAAACCAAGACAGTCACGAAAACAAAGATGCGAAAAAAAGGATTTAATTTAATTCTACTTTTCATATGGATTCACCAGCTTATAACCTAGACCTTTCATTGTGATAATATATTTTGGTATTGAAGGGTTATCCTCGATTTTTTCGCGCAAATGGCGAATATGTACCATAACAGTATTATCGCAACCAAAGCCGTCCTCTCCCCAAATAGTTTCATACAAGCGTTCACGACTTATAACCCGTCCTTTATTTTCAGCTAAATATTGCAAAATCTCAAACTCTCTTGCTGTCAGTTCTACTTCTTTGTTTCCTTTCATCACTCTGCAGCCGTTAGGGTCAATCATCAATTCTCCAACTTTAATAGAATAATCATTTGTGGAATTATGCTTGTACCGGGCACGGCGAAGCTGCGCTTTAACCCTATATACTACTTCTCTCGGACTAAAAGGCTTAGTTACATAATCATCACCGCCCACTGCCAAGCCGAGTATTTTATCCAATTCATCATTTTTTGAAGATAGGAACAGAATAGGGCAGTGGGAAAACTGCCGGATTTGTTTGCACACTTCATACCCATCAATATCCGGAAGCATAACATCCAAGATAATAACGTCAGGTTGGGCTTCCTTGCAAATACTTATGGCGGAAAGACCGTTGCCGGATTTAATAATGTTAAAATATCCTTCTATGTTAAGAGCCTTTTCCAGCACGTCTAAAATATCCGGTTCATCATCAACAAGCATAATTTTATATTCATTCATGAAGTGTCATCCCCATTTCACTTTTGGATTTTTGCTATTTTAAATTGTATTTGGTTTGTACCGGGAGTGCAAGTCTTGTAAATATTATTGGATATGTGCTTATAAATTTTATCGTGTATTATTAAACCATAAAAGAAATCGAGCAGTTAGTTTTTCGCTGCGTGATAACTGCTATAAGTAATAATGGCTGTCACATGCCGTAATTATATGTGTTGCAAAGACGGAATTATGCGATGGCTCGTGCCATGTGGAAATGTCTTGTAAGTGTGTCGCATATTTTTTTGTATCATTAGTAAGATGGCGCTTGATGCAAAATGCGAGATAAATATACTACGGGGATATAAATAAACTTATGATAGAAGAAACTGAAATGAACAAAAATGAATTACATTCTTTCATTGTAAAGCATCAACCGAATATTTGCCAGATTGTTGGCTATGTAAAAGGTACAGAAGTATATAGCGGTGAGTGGAATGAATTCAAAAAGGATGACACTTGTCATGTGATGTCGGTTACAAAAAGCATCGTATCTTTGCTGATTGGCATTGTAATAGATCAAGGCCTGATCCAAAGCGTTGATCAGCCAGTTCTTTCTTTTTCCCAGATTATAGGGTCAAACGGGGGGAAAAGACGATTCAAAATGTTACGATTCGCCATTTGCTCACCATGACAGCTCCATATAAGTACAAAAGTGAGCCATGGACGAAAGTTTGTACCAGCGATGATTGGACCGTTGCAGCACTGGACCTCCTCGGAGGCAGAAGAAGCCTTATAGGTGAATTTCGGTATTCCACACTGGGAATTCATATTCTTACCGGTATTCTTGCAAAAGTCAGCGGGATGCAGACGGTGGGTTTTGCTAATAAATATCTTTTTGAACCTATCGGTGTTGCTACTCATAAGAACTTCTTTGCCGAAACTGCAGAAGAACATAAATCTTTTACAATATCAAAAGGACCAAAAGGAAATGTCTGGTTTGTTGATCCGCAGGGGGTTGGCACTGCCGGTTATGGATTGTGTCTTTCAGCATCAGATATGGCAAAAAACGGTGAGCTATGCTTAAATAACGGTATACATAAGGATCAAAGAATCATCTCGAAGGATTGGATAAATGAAATGGTTGCGCCAAGAAAAATATGCGGAAAAGAGTTTGTTTGACCGTATTGATTTTATTCAAAAAAGCATTGAATCTTGGTTACTACAACAATAAATCTCTGTTTCTCACAGGTGACAGCTTTATATCGGTAGGATTTAATAAAACTAATTGGAAAGCTGCGCTTGGCATTGAATAATTGAGTATTGCAGAGTTTAATTATAAACTAATTAGAAAACCGGTTGAAAAAGTGATTGTAAATGACTACAGGGTAGTGGTAGAGTTTAAGTCGGGATTAGAAGTAGAAGTAAACCTATAGGTTTGTAATAAGATTGCATCCAGAGGAGTTGCCAGACTTTTTGAATAGTTGAAATATTCCGATAGATAATGTAGAATGTCGCTATTAAAAGTATTTTGTTTTTATACCTATATATTTTTTAAATATTGATTCTAATTGCCTGAAAGCAACTTATGATAAATTTATTGAAGGAGGATGGAGCATGAACAAAATGGAAATTGCAGATGGAGTATATATGCTTACAATGAATGTTGAGGACATACTATTTGAGGGAATCTGGAAGATTGAAAACGGAGTAACTCTTAATTCCTATATAGTTCAGGGAGAAAAGACAGCAATAATTGATGGTATGATAGGTTGGGATGGAATACCGGAAACTCTTTATAGAAACTTTAAAGAAATAGGTATTGAGCCCCAAAATGTTGATTACCTGATAGTTAACCATATGGAACCAGATCATTCCGGCTGGATTTCAAACTTCCGAAAAGTTAAGGATAATTTTACAGTAATATGTACTGAAAAAGCTGCAAAGATGGTTACCTCATTTTATGGAGAGGATAAAATAAGAATTGTGAAGGAAGGGGATACTTTAGACCTTGGAAAGGGTAAGGTGTTGAGTTTCCATCCAGTGCCAAACGTTCACTGGCCGGATACTATGTACACCTATGAAATAAATACAAAAACTCTCTTCTCATGCGATATGTTTGGAGCATTTGGCAGGATGGGGGATCATAGTTTCGATGATGAACTGACACCTGAAGAGATAGATTTCTTTGAATGTGAAGGAATAAGATATTATTCCAATGTAATGACGACTTTTACACCTAGTTTGAAAAAGGCAATAGAGAAAGCAAAAATGCTGCAAATAAATACAATTGCACCTGGTCATGGTCCGGTTTATAGAAAGAATCCCCAGAAAATCATAGATGATTATTCCAGATACTCCCGATATGCTGAAGGGGCAGGTAAGAATGAAGTTACTATATTGTGGGGATCCATGTATGGAATGACTGCAAAAGCACTTGATTACGCTGAAAACATACTTCAAAGAGAAGGCGTTAAATACAACAAGCTGCAAATGCCACTAGTAAGCGAAAGTGAAATGATCGCAACTGTTTTTAAATCTGCAGGGATAATTATTGCAGCACCTACTTATGAGTACAAGCTTTTTCCGCCGGTTGCAGCAGCTTTAAATGAGATTGGCAGAAAAAAGATTACTGGTAAGACGGCATTTAGATTTGGGTCATATGGATGGTCTGGCGGTGCAGAAAAGGAACTGAAAGAAATTATTGAAAGAAACAAGATGAATTGGGATTTCATTGAATCCGTGGAGTTTGAAGGAGCACCAAAAGAAGAAGACCTTGTTAAGGTGGAAGCAAGAATTTTAGAGCTTATAGAAAAGATGAAGGAGAAGGTAGTAGTATAATCTTATACTGGCTTATCAATCTCACGGTGATATTATGAGCCGTAATATTTGTCACAAATTGGATACTTGCAATTATTACTATCATAACAGTACCTTTATTGCTCTACGTAGGAGGCATGATAGAAAAGCAAAGCAGGAAATATTTTTATGGGCCAGCAGCATGCACTTGGGGCAGTCAATGGATATATTTAAGTTCTTTTTTAAGAAGTGATGGGCGAAGGGCAAATGTATCGGTGATATAAGCTTTTCGTCTATCTTTATTATTTTCGCCCATCTTTCTTAAAACATCTTCCCATAGATAAAAGCAAAGACTTATAAGGCGTTTCAGTTATTTCTTTGAACAATGATTTCCGTTACATAAATCTTTACATAAATTTATAGATCTAGTTTTCAGCTTCAATTAAGCATTATGTAATATTATGATAAGATAGGAATACTGGAGGTGACACGCCTTTGAAGATACTAGTCATTGAGGATGAAAGCTTACTGGCTGATTCTATTCAGTCATTTCTGAAGAAAAAAGGTTTTGAAGTTGATGTCGCTTACGACGGAGAAACCGGGGAAGAATATGCAGAATTGGGTATTTACGATTTGGTAATTCTGGATATCATGCTGCCCAAAATGGATGGATATGAGGTAGCCAGAAAGATCCGTGCCAGGCATGTAGGGACGCCGATATTAATGTTAACCGCAAAATCAGAATTGGAGGATCGCATTGCCGGCTTGGATTCCGGTGCGGATTATTACCTGACAAAACCTTTCGATACGAGAGAGCTTCTGGCCTGTATTAATGCATTGTTACGCAGACAAGGTGCCCAGGTGGACGAGATTACATTTGGAAATACATCATTAGATCTTTCCTCTGCTATGTTGATCTGTGGCAAGAACAATGTCCGCCTTTCAGCAAAGGAATTTGATATAATGCGTCTCCTATTAAAGTCCGGAGAAAAAATTCTTTCAAAAGAAATGATTCTTGCCAGAGTATGGGGATATGACTCTGACGCTGTAGAAAACCATGTTGAAGTTTATATAGGTTTTTTGCGGAAGAAACTGGCAAGTATCGGTTCCAATATAAGGATTGAGGCAATACGCAGGTTAGGATATCATCTGGAGGTAAGTGATAATGATTAAAAAGCTACGAATAAAATTTGTCATGATCAATATGAGTATTGTGACTATCATGCTTTTTATTATTTTTGGACTGATATTTCATTTTACAAGGGCAAACATAGAGGCGGAGAGCATCAGGATGATGCAAAACATTGCCAGCCGGCCATTTCAATTGGAAATACCAAATGAACTCGGTAGAAATGTACGATTACCGTATTTTGCGGTTCAGCTCGGGATGCGGGGTGAACTTATAGCAACAGGGGGAGGGTATTATGATCTCTCCGACGAGAACTTTTTAAATGATCTTATCAATGCGGCTTTCACATCTCCTAAAACATTTGGTGTTATAGAAGAATATAATTTACGGTATTATCGGGTTGATACTCCGCTGAACCGATGCCTGGTATTTGTAGACATTTCCAGCGAACGTGCAACACTTGACAACCTGATGAAATCCAGTTTTCTTATTGGCGGAATAAGTTTCCTGATGTTTTTGGGAATAAGTATATTACTGTCTAAGTGGGCCGTAAAACCTGTGGATTTGGCATGGAAAGAGCAACGCCAGTTTGTTGCGGATGCCTCTCACGAACTGAAGACACCGCTAACTGTTATTATGACAAATGCAGAGCTTGCCCAAAGCCCGGAATATGATGACGAGAACAAGCAGAGATTTATAAACAGTATCTTAACGATGTCCCGGCAAATGCGGGGCTTAATTGAACAAATGCTGCAGCTTGCAAGAGCGGACAATTCTGATTCAAAAGAGAAATTATATATATTGGATTTCAGTAAGTTGGTTTATGATGCACTCCTTCCCTTTGAGCCGGTTTTTTTCGAAAGAGGGCTAAAACTGTCAGTACAGATAGATAAGAACATTAAGGTTGCAGGTGAAGAGGATCAGCTTTATCAGTTGATGAATGTTTTGCTGGATAATGCCCAGAAATATTCAAAAACTGCCGGAGCAACATGGGTAACACTAAGAAAGCAAGGAAAAAGACGTTGTTTATTAGTTGTGGCAAATGAAGGAGAGACTATTTCCCCAGAGGAAGCTAAAATCATATTCAAACGGTTTTACCGCGGAGACCAAGTTCGAAGCAGAACAGGCAGCTTTGGTCTGGGATTGTCCATTGCAGAGAGCATAGTAAAGCGGCATCGAGGTAAGATTTGGGCTGAGGGTAGGGAAGGTATCAATTATTTTTATGTTGAACTGCCATGTTCATAAAGGATAATTGGTAATGGGATAAAGATGATAATGGAATTAAGTTAATAATGGAATTTAGCTGATAATTTGCTAAAGATGGTAATGGGATGAAAAACGCAAAAATGCGTGCTTCATCCTTTTTTGTTAACAACAATGCCTTGGTGTCAGCACAAATATTTTCAGCGCCGTTTCAGCTTTCAATACTATAATCATTATGCTTGCCAATGGAAAAGATTAGGTTTTGTTAACTGGATATGAAATAAAAGATAGGAGGCAAATTATGATAAATGTTGAACACTTAACAAAGCGCTATGGTGATTTCACAGCTGTCAATGATATTTCTTTTGAGATCAATGAAGGTCATGTATATGGCTTTCTTGGACCTAACGGTGCTGGGAAATCTACCACAATGAACATCATGACCGGTTGTCTGTCCGCTACAGAGGGTCATGTAAAAATTTACGGGTATGATATTTTTGAGGAACCTAAGATGGCAAAGAAGCTCATTGGCTATCTTCCCGAACATCCCCCCCTGTATATGAATGAAACGCCTTTGGAATATTTACAATTTGTGGGCGAAGCAAAGGGTCTGCGTGGGGCGGAGCTTAAGCAGCAGATTGACCAGGTAATACAGCTGACAAAAATACAAAATGTAAAAAACCGCCGTATTTCAGCACTATCCAAGGGCTATAAGCAAAGAGTCGGGATTGCTCAGGCTCTTTTGGGAAATCCGAAAGTTATTATTCTTGACGAACCAACTGTTGGGCTTGACCCGATTCAGATTATAGAGATCCGTGACCTGATCAGAGAACTGGGAAAGACCCATACTGTGATTTTCAGTTCACATATTCTTTCAGAAGTACAGGCTATCTGTGACCGGATACTGATTATTTCAAAAGGAAAACTGATTGCTTTCGACGAACCGGAAAATTTAGAAAAACTGTTATTGGCACCAAGCGAGATTATAATTACTACTGATGCAACAGCGGAAGAAGTCAGGGATATTTTGGCCGATATCAGCCATATTGTTGATATAATCTTTGAAGAAAAAACATCAGAATATCTTAAAGCTCATATCAAAACAGATCATGACAATATCTATGACATTTCCCGTGCCGTATTTTCTGCATTTGCCTCAAAAGGAAAGATACTGCTGGAAATGTCCCTGAAGAAGGCCAATCTTGAAGATGTCTTTATTGAGCTGATGGAAAGCAGTGACAATGATAGTACCAATAATAGCGCTGATGAAAGTAGAAATGATAGCTTTAGGGATAGTGCCAGTGAAAATTTTAACAATATTGAATCAAAAGAAAATACGACTGACATCAATTCAACAGAAAATGATATCAATTCTACATATATTGATATCAATTCTGCAGAAGAAAGTGAGGCGGCTGGCAAATGATTGCCATATTGAAACATGAATTACGAACATATTTTCACTCATTAACAGCATATGTTTTTGGTGCTTTTCTGTTGGCTTTTGTAGGAATAGGCGCAATGTTGTATAATATACAGGCAGCTGTAAGCAATTTTGAATTTGTCCTTAACTTTGGCAGTCTTATATTTGTAGTTATTGTGCCAATTTTAACTATGCGTGTCATCGCTGAAGAAAAGAAGCAAAAGACTGATCAGCTTTTATACTCTCTTCCAATTACTACAACCCAGGTGGTAATTGGAAAGTATTTAGCTCTTTTAACAGTTTATTTGATTCCCTTGTGCATTATCTGCCTGTACCCCTTAATATTTTCAAATTTTGGTGATGTCTATTTACTGACGGCTTATGGTTCAATTTTAGCGTTCTTTATTATGGGCAGCGCCTTAATTGCCATCGGCGTATTCATTTCTTCCCTTACTGAAAACCAGGGGTTTGCTGCTGGCATCGGAATTGCGGTAATTTTGCTGAACTACTATAGCGTCAGCTTGTCGGAATATGTATCATCCACTGCTTATGGGGCGATTATAGCCATGTGCCTGATTATCATTGTACTGGGGGCTGTCATTAACCATTTAACAAAAAATCAGAAACTAGCCTATGGAATTTGCATCATACTTATCGCCGGAACTATGGCCGCATACTTTGTAGACGTCACAAAATTCGAGGGGCTTCTGCCAAACATCATGAAGAAACT
>ENA-UPAD01000863-UPAD01000863.1-bioreactor-metagenome-genome-assembly--contig:-NODE-863-length-37739-cov-43.466272_pt1 | contig 37739 bp, 19 predicted proteins | sample MGYA00238179_ERZ772710 | MGnify/ENA primary metagenome ERZ772710 (study PRJEB29004, sample SAMN07631245) | bioreactor metagenome | isolation source: Switchgrass digestor | place: USA: Dartmouth...
TTAATGGTGCCGGTTCCATGCCAGAGCTGAATCAGCTTTACTCCTTTGCGAAAGCTTATATATGCCATTGGCATGAAGGCATTGTCCAGCAAAACATATGAGGCGGTAGCCAGATGATAAGGCTTGACAATAAAAAAGGACAACTTCCCCCTCAATATGTGAAAGCTCTTGGCATTCCCAGCGTCAGCCTTCCTGATATAATGAAAGGTATAGCCTTCCTTCTGCTGCTTCAAATATTCTACAAGGGCAAAGACATTGCCATCCCTGCCGGGGTCATGGGTCATAATGCAAAAGACCTTATTGGGATCGACAGGGCAAAATATCCTGTATAAATAATAAAAGCCTGCAAAAATCAAATATCCTATTGTTTTCAAGTGCTCCTCCATACTAACTGAGTGATCTTATAAGCTCTACTACTCTTGCGGATGCATTTCCATCATCCGCATGGTTAAATTTCCTTCTGAAGGTGCGCAGGCTATCCTCATATTGCCTATAGGCTTCGGACAATATGATATCAGCCAGCTGTTTCGTATCGGTCGCAATCGGGCCCGGAGCCTCCTTCATAAAATCAAAATAAAAGCCCCGAATGTTGTCCTTATACCGGCTTATATCGTAGGCAAAGAATATCATCGGCCTGTTCAGTATGCTGTAGTCAAACATAACCGATGAATAATCGGTTATCAGCAAATCCGCCACCAGATAAAGCTCGGCTATGTCAAAGTCCGCTCCGAAGGGATATATAAAGCCTTCATAAGCACTAAAATCAGGCCTTTCCCCTACCAGATAGTGGGCTTTAACTATCAGGGCATATTCACCGGAAAGCCGGCTATGCAAATAATCAAAATCCAGGCGGGTGCTGAATTTGTATTTTAAGCGGCCGTAGTGCTCATCATCCCTCCAGGTGGGAGCGTAAAGTATAAGCCTCTTGTCCAAAGGAAGCCCAAGCCTTCTTTTTATCTCTGTTATATCAGCCCGGTTATTTTTCTGAAAGAGGATATCATTTCTTGGATAGCCTATTTCAAGTATTTTTTTGTTAAAATTAAAGGCCCGCCTGAATATTTCACTGGAATATGAGTTCTGTGAAATAAGATAATCCCATTTTCTTGTGTTCCTGATTAAATTCCTCTTGTAGGAGGACAGGCTCCTTTCGCTTTCCATGCTGATCTGCTCCAGATCAAGGCCCAGCCTCTTAAGAGGGGTTCCATGCCAGCATTGAATATAAACGGTTTTCTTCCTTTTTCTTAGATAATTGGGCATTCTGGTATCACTTACCCAAAAGCCCGCCCTGGCAAAGAGGTAAAAATATTTCAGGCTGAGTCTTTTTACCTTTATGGCATGCCCCGGCAAATTTTGCCGGGTATCTTCCAGTATGAAAAAGCAGCTATACTGCTTATCCAGGCCCCTTCGTACCATTTCCTCATAAATAAACCTGGGATTGCCGGAATAATTCCTGCCAAGATTGCTTTCAAAAATAATAATTTTTTTATTCACCCTGCTAAACAGGATAAAAATATTATAAAGCACCAGCATCAGGTACTTGGCAATTTTTCTGACCAACAGCATCATGGCAAGCATCCTTTACATAAAATGCAGAATAAAAATGCAAATGGCATATGGCGGCTTAAGAAATACAGGGCTTTGGCCGGCCTTATGCTAGTAGCGCATATTACAGCTTAAGCGACAAATCCTGTTTTATTTTGGTGGTGGATATACCTTCTGTTCTGGGCAGATATATAACCTCACAATAATCCTTGAGGAAATCGAACTTGCCCTTCCAGTCATCTCCCATTACAAATATATCAATTTTGTGCTTTATCACATCATCTATCTTCTGCTCCCAGGTATATTCAGGGATTACCTCATCGACATATTTGATGGATTCAAGTATTATTTTTCTGTCCTCATAGGGATAGTAGGCCTTCTTGTTCTTTATTGCATTAAATTCGTCGCTTGATAAGGCTACCACCAGATAATCCCCCAGAGCCTTTGCCCTGCGCAGAAGATTTATATGCCCTACATGAAGAAGATCAAAGGTTCCATAGGTAATTACTTTTTTCATAGTGCATCTCCGTTTCACTTTAGTTTTTATTGATTTGATTTAACCTCATATATATCGCAAATATCCTCACATGGTCCGGAGGCTATAAGAGTTCCCGACTCAAGAAAAATTGCCTTGTTGCATATTTTCTTCACCTGTTCAATATTATGGGACACAAAAAGCACCGTAATTCCCCGATCAAACATGCTTTGTATCTTTTTCTCGCTTTTTTTTCTGAATTTTGCGTCACCTACTGCAAAAACCTCATCCAGAATCAGTATATCAGGCTCAACTACAGTAGCGATTGAAAAGCCGAGCCTTGTTTTCATTCCGGATGAATAATTTTTAACCGGTGAATTGATGAATTCGCCCAGCTCTGAAAACTCCACTATTTCATTAAATTTGCTGCGTATAAAGTCCCTGGAATAGCCCAGCATGGCTCCGTACAGGTAGATGTTTTCGGCTCCGGAATATTGCGGGTCAAAGCCGGCCCCCAGCTCCAGCAAGGGAGCAATCCTGCCCTGGCTTGTAATCTTACCCTCTGTTGCCTTCAATACTCCTGCTATAACCTTAAGCAGGGTACTTTTACCTGCTCCATTCATACCCAGTACCGCTACCCGGTCTCCGCTTTCTACAGTAAAGCTTATATTCCTTAAGGCCCAGAATTCCTTATAGCCTATCCTGCCGGTTATTTTCCTTATTATATATTCCTTTAAATTATCAACCTTTTCATCGTTCATGCGGAACTTTACACCAACACCATCCACATCGATTACAATTTTACTCATAGCAATATCCTTGCCTCTCTTTGCTGCCTGCATAATAAGGCCAAGCAGGCGAGTTCCTTACAGCTTCATATGGCACATCTTTGCCTGATACCTGGTTTCAAAAACAGAAAAAGTCAAAGCTTGAAGCTTATACCGCCTCTACTAAGGTGCTTAAACGGCATCAGCTTATCACAAATACAGAATAAATCTGTCCTGATTTTTATAAAACAGCCATATACCGGCCAACAGCGCTATAGCACTGAAAGCAATTGAATACAGCAGTGCACCTGAATCAAGCGGTACTCCCTCAAGTATGGCATTTCTGAAATTCAGTATTACCGCATAAAGAGGATTCATCCTCAATATCCAGCTGTTGTCGCTAACCATGGAGGGATAATAAAATATTGCGGAGCAATACATTATTATCATCAGCACCACATCCCAGAGATATTCCATATCTCTGAAGAAGACGGCCAGTGTAGCCAGTACAAGCCCTATTCCCAAAGCCATGAAAAATAGTATTATTATAGGAATGATCGCCTCTAAAATATGAATCGTAGGCTTGATCCTCAATACTATTGACACAGCCGCCAAAACCACAAGGGATATAAGAAAGGTAATAAACTGCGACAGCACTGACGCTAGTGGATAAATATATTTTGGAACATATACCTTCTTAATCATCTGGGCATTAACCCTGATGGATTTCATCGCCGATTTGGTGGCATGTGAAAAATATGAGTATAATAGCCTTCCTGTCAGAATATAGACCGCAAAGGTCCTGTCATTGTTTTTCCGCAGCTTTGAGAATACCAGATATAAAACAATCATCGTAAGTAAGGGCTCTATCAATGTCCAGAGAATGCCCAGATAGGATTTTCTGTACTTGAGCTTTATTTCCTTGACTACAAGCTGGGACAACAAAAAGCGGTATTTCTGAAAGTTTTTTATTATCTGTTTCATTAATTATCCCCTTTTAACCGGAATACAGCTTCTGCCACTCTCTTTGAAGCTTGTCCGTCCTCCCATGAACAGTATTTTTCATAAAAGGCATCATATTTTTTCTGATAATCCTGCTTAATTCTGTCTATATCCTTAACTGCGTCTATAATCTCTTCGGTTGTAAACAGCAAGGGTCCGGGAAGCTCCTCTTCAATATCTATATAGAAACCTCTCAGTATATCACGGTACTTATCCAAATCATATGTGAAGAAGAGCATCGGCCTCTTCAGGTTTGCATAATCGAAAAATACCGATGAATAGTCGGTTATAAGTATATCACTTATCAGATACAGCTCCGAAATGTCATCATAATGGCTTACATTGTAGGCAAAGCCTTCAAGTCCGGTAACATCTATATTGTCTGCTATAAAATAATGTGTCCGCAGCAAGATTACATATTCTGAGCCCAGCATCTGTCTCATAAGTCTCAAATCCAGCTTGAGGGAGAACTTGTATTGCCCCTTGGTATAATACTCATCATCCCTCCAGGTAGGTGCATACAGAATAACCTTCCTGTCCATGGGAACACCGATGCGCTTCTTTATCTGCTGAGCCAGCTCCTCCTTATTCTCATAATGAAGAATGTCATTTCTGGGATAGCCGGTTTCCAGCATTACCTTATCATACATGAAGCAACGCCGGAAGATATCACTGGAGAATTTATTGGGAGCAATCAGATAATCCCACAATCTGGATTGCTTATAGGTCTGCTGCTTGTATTTTGGTGTTGCTGAATTGATATCCTCCAGATCAAATACCAGCCTCTTCAGCGGAGTTCCATGCCAGGTCTGAAGGAATACATTTCCCTTGCGCTTCCTTATCCAGACCGGCTGACGGCCGTTAAAGATATAATACTTGCAGCGGGCCAGATAATAGCAGTAACGTATACTGAAGCGCTTTACCTTAGTATGCTTATATGGAATCTTTGTTCCCTTCTTGTCGATAACCCAGATAAACCTGTATCTGTTCGGGTAATTTTTTTGCAGGTATTCATAAACATACTTGGGACTGTCGGAATAATTCTTGCCAAAAAAGCTCTCACAGAATACCCAGTTATCCTTAACCGACAGCCTGAGGAAAAATCTCTTATATAAGTATTTGGGAAACTCCCTCTTGTTTTTAAAAAAGCTCTTTAGCCTTTTTTTCTTCCTGTGCCATCTTACAAGAGACTCCGCCCTTTTAATATCGCCGTTATACAAGGCCCGCAAAAGCTTGCCCTTATAACGCCTTTTGCCCAGAACCAGGTCCTTGTCCATTCCTCTGATAATCCGGCAGATGGCATCAAATTTCTCCTGTCTTTGCGGATCCTTGTGGTTGGTACGAAGCTTTGGAGCATAAAATCTGACGCAATAGCGCATTACCTTCTTGTCAATTCTTCGCTTCAGATCCGTGTCTTCAGGTATCAGGCTAATTGCATAATTATAAGCATTGATGTATTCCCATAAATTCTTGCTTGCCCTTAGCTGACTAAGAGCCGGATGATTGATGGGATCATTGTGATTGCGCTTTATATAAGCCGCCTGCTGCACATGCTCAAAGCTTTCGCCCTTTATCAGCAGCTGAAGCACAAAGGGATAATCTGATAAAAATCTCAGCTCCTCATTAAATCTTAAATTGTGCTTTTCAATAAATGAGCGCTTAATCAGTATATTTAATACGGAAATCTTGCGCAGGCTCTTTCTCTTGGATACAAGATGATATACTGCAGCCTTTTGCTTAGCCTCGCTGTCCGGCTCCTGCTCATCATCGGCAGAGTCCTCGGCCTGATCATCAGCCGCATCCCTGCTGTCGCTGTCATCTCCGCCATCAGAGTCGGATTCCTGCTGTTCGTTATCTGTAGATACACTGTCCTGGCCCTCCTCATCCTCCTCCTCAACCTCATTCATCTCATCAGTGTTGAAGTTGGCAAGCAGAACCTTCTTTCTGAACCAGGTCCATATTTTCTTTCCATATATTATATCAGCATCCGTCTGCTCGGCTTTTGACATCAAAAGCTCGAGAGTGTTAAAGGCCAGATAGTCATCCGCATCCAGAAAATAAACATAATCACCGCTTGCTGCAGCCAGCCCTTCATTTCTTGCTGCAGCAACCCCTGTTTTATCCGTAAGCCGGATTAGCTTCAATTCAAACTCCTTGCTGTAGCGCTCTATAAGCGGCTCTATATCCTCTTCAACCTTGTCGCATACAAGAATAAGCTCAAATTCTTTACAGCTTTGCTCAGCCAGACTTTCCAGGCACTCCTCAAGAAATGCAATTCCCTTATAAAAAGGTACGATAACACTTGTTTTCATACTAATCTCCATTCTGACATATATTTATTTGCACAAGCCGAATGTCGACTTGTGCTTTTTTTGCAATATCTATCAATTTTTGCTGAAGAAGCAAATTAACAACATAAACTGTCGGTCTTAGCAGACCTAACCAGACAAGTAAATATCGCCCATACCAATTCGGATTATAGCATTACATACCATGCAAGTCAACAAAAGCTCCGGATATAAGTTCATGCTTGTGTAGGATATAAGTTCATGCTTGTTGATGCTATACGCTTATACCGACATAATTCGAGTTCTGAATTTTACCGTTTATTAAGATCAGTTAACATAATTTCTGGGTATTTAATCTAATTTTAACTTCCCAACTGAATTTGCTGTGGTATAATATGATAAGAGGTAAAAGGTGCTGTTATTTCAACTAATATATAAAGTATACACTTTTTATTATATATTTTTACATCTACATACTAAAGGTATTCTATAAGCATATGTGCGACTATATCAAATATGCTCTGACATCCATTCTAACTGATATGGCAGGAAAGGGATAATGACATATGAAGGTGTTAATTCTCTCCTGTGATACGGGAGAAGGGCACAATTCGGCAGCAATAGCAATATGCAAATATCTCAAAAAAGCCGGTGTTGAATGTAAGGTGCTTGATGCCCTGTCATTAAAAAGCGAAAAAGCATCAAAAGGAGCTGCGCTGGCCTATCTAAGTGTAATAAGAATTCCGTGTCTTTTTGGACTTATATATAAGGCTGGCATGCTGGTCAGCAGTTCAAGGTTTAAATCTCCGGTTTATTATATGAATAAGAGCTACAGTGATAAACTGTACGAATATATAAATGACAACGGCTTTGATACGGTAATAACCACTCATCTTTTTCCGGCCGAGGCACTGACGGCCCTGAAGCGGGCTAAGCGTTTATCAGCCTATACCATAGCTGTCAATACCGATTATACCTGTATTCCATTTTGGGAGGAAACTGAGCTGGATTATTATATAATCCCCCACAGGGATCTTATCCGTGAGTTTGTCCGCCGTGGTATTCCGAAGGAAAAGCTCCTTCCTTTCGGTATCCCTGTCAAGCCTGAATTTTATAAAAGGCTTCCCAGGCAGATGGCCAGGGAAAGATTTTGCAGGCAATATAATGTCAGCCTTGATTGCTCCAAACCCTGGTATATGATCATGTCGGGAAGCATGGGATACGGTAAAATCAAAGGGCTGGTAAGAGCAGCTATAAGGCTGCATAGGAGCTCAGTAAATATAATTGTGATATGCGGCAGCAACCACAGGCTACAAAGCAAACTGAAGCTGGTCTATAAGAATAATAAAAATGTGGCCATATGCGGTTATTGTAAGGATGTGCCCCTGATAATGGATGCTTCAGATGTATTGTTTACAAAACCGGGCGGGCTTAGCAGTACGGAAGCAGCCATAAAAAGTATACCCATAATCCATATGGCTCCAATTCCCGGCTGCGAAAGTAAAAATGCAGAGTTTTTCAAAAACAGATTCATGTCATACTCAAGCAAATATATCAGAAAACAGCTTAAGGCCGCTGCAAAAATATGCTCCGATGATCATTACAGGAGCAAAATCATACAAGCTCAGCAGGAAAATATAGCACGTGATACCTGCGACAAAATATATATGCTTCTGACTGAGCTGAATGGAAGGGAGGGAGATGGCTCTTGATGCAATATATACTTTTTATTGCTGCAGGCTTTATATCCGGAAGCATCCTGTACAGCTACATGATTGGTAAATATATTTGTAATATCGATATCACAGAAATCAGTGACGACAAAAATCCCGGTGCCGCCAACATAATCAAATATGCGGGAATAAAATACGGCATCCCGGCTATATTTCTGGATGTGGCAAAGGGGTTTATACCGGTATATGTCGCGGCAAAATATCTGGATATTGAAAGTCTGTATTTTGTTCCGGTTCTGGCAGCCCCTGTTCTAGGACATGCCACCGCCCCCCTGTTTAACTGGCATGGTGGCAAGGCAATTGCCTCATCCTTCGGCTGCTTGTTAGGGCTTCTTCCCGACAGCTTTATAGTACTGGCATTGGCACTTCCTCTCTTTTTCTTTACCTTTTTTATAATTATCCGTCCGGACGGCCTTCGCTGCATCATTTCATATACATTATTTGCTTTATACAGCTTTTTCTACTGTCCGGCTCAGGGAATTCGTTACGGCAGCATTCTTATAGCAGTTATCGTGATAATAAAGCACCTTTTGGTATATGAAAACACAAAGGCATCATTTCAATTTGGCCCCTGGCAGCAGCTTAAAAACGCACATAAATAATTCCGAAATAACTGCATAGATAATTTTTGCAGTATATAAATTAAATTTCAGTACATTAATTAGCTCTAAATTAATCGCTCTAAATATATTTCCTCTAACTTTGCTTTGGCCTGCATGTAATTTACCCCTACCAGCAGTAATTCAAGTAGTAATTCATTTGATTTCATATGACCAAAGTATGATCAAAAATTAATATAAAACTTATATTAAAATGATATAAATAAGTATATAAACCTCCCGGTAGAGAGTCCGATATCAGACTTCCGGGAGGTTTTGAGTTTTATGATACTCTTATTTTATTATCCAATGCTCTTGGTCCGTAGGCATAGTCTTCATACTCATTTACAGGAAGCGGCTCCGAGAATACAAAGCCCTGCAGCATATCGCAGCCCATCATTCCCAGCTGCTTTGCCTGCTTCTGGCTCATAACCCCCTGGGATACCACCTTGATATCCAGTCTCTTTGCGGTATCTATTATACTCTGGATAATCATCAGTCCTCTGTCGGACTTTTCCGCTTCCTGAATATAGCTTTTATCCAGCTTGAGCTCATCCACATGAATATGATATAGGGTATCCAAAGATACGTTGCCTGTACCAAAATTGTCAATGGATACTATGAAGCCATGCTTCCGGAATTCTCTGATAAAGCCTGCCGCCAGCTCCATATTGTCCTGAATCGATTCTTCCGATATTTCAAATATCAGCAGCTCTGTAGGAACACCGTATTTTTCTGTTATCTCCAGCACATTCTTTATGAAGTTGGGGTCATAAAGGTTAAGCCTTGATATATTCAGTGACAAGGGCATAGGACGATAGCCCTTTTTGGTCCAGTCTCTAAGCAGGCAACACATCTGATCCAGCATATACATATCCATTTTACCGATAAAGCCGGTCCTTTCAAACACACTGATAAAGCGGCCGGGATATAAAAGTCCCTTATCCGGATGCATCCATCTTACAAGTGCCTCCGCCCCTACCTGCAGGCCGGTTTTAAGGTTATATTTCGGTAACAGATAAAGAACCAATTCCTTCTCTTCTATCGCCCTGTACATACCCTCCATAATTTCATTTTCATCATGCAGTCTGTCGTACATTGAATTGGAGAAGAAATTCATCAGATTGCTTCGGTCGTCCTTTATATGCAGTAATGCCTGATTTGCCTTATCTACCATATGCTCAATATCATTATCATCCTCTGTCACCAAATAAATGCCAAATCTCAGGATAAATTCGTATTTATTGCTGTCCCTTCTCTCCTCCTCATAGTTTTTAATTAGGTTGTTCAAATAGGCTATTCTGTTAGCAAGCTCCTCTTTATTGTGATATTTAAGCAGGATGTTAAAATATTTTGAGCTGTATCGACAAAAGAGCTCATCATCCTGCATATTGGATGCCAGCACATCTGCTATGCATTTTTGCAGACGTTTGATTTCATTCTGACCAAAGAATTCTCTGATATAATCGAATTTATCAATATCCATCTGCACAATAGCAAATTTATCGCTTGCTTTCTGAATGTTCCTTATGGCAAATTTTCTGAAGCTGTTGAAATTCATACCACCGGTTATCGGATCGTTAAAGGCAATATACTCCGCCTTCCTTCTCTTAATGATTTCATATATTGATATAGCTATCAGTATTATGATTGCGGCAGAGGCAAGAATTACTGTCACAACAAGCAGGCGGTTAAGCTCCGAGCTATTAGCAATTCTGTATGCTTCTATCATCTGCTTCTGCAAAACAATGGTCATTACCCCCAACTTGCCTGCCCCATCTACTCCCCGGTAGTAAATGCTATGCTTCTGTCCGTTAATATTCATTACCGACAAAATACTTTTTCCCTGGTTAATTACCTGAATAAGCAGCTGATAATCATCAGCCTTTTCATCCAGTAATGAAAGAATATTATTGGACTCAATTGCAATATCCGATGTCGATAGTACAATATCCCCATCCCGCTCTATAATAAAGATATCCTCGTTACCGCGAAATGCGGTCGTTGTCATCAGGCCCCTTAGCTTCTCCGGGTCTGTTGCGGTTCTGACCAATGCGATAAGCTCATTGTCTCGCTTTATCGGTGCAATGTCAACTATAGCCAGGCTGTCGCCGCTATAGTAGAAATCAGTAAATGCAACAGCCGACTCTCCAAGAAGCGATTTTTGATAGAGCGGACAGGAATCCAGCTTATATTCATTACCCTTCAGATCAAAACCGCTGCCCTTAATATTGCAGATCATTATATCCATAAGGGATAGGCTTTCTTTTGCATTCTTTAAAATCTCTGTCAGACTGTCATTATTCATAATGCTGCTGTCATACTCTTCCGCCGGCAGATCAGGCAGCATATCCGAAAGCATCTCGGAAAGCAGACATATATTATTATGTCTGCTTTCCAGATATATTCCGATGCTTTGTGCAATCTTATCCGTTTCATTGCCAAGATAGGCCTCTGAATATTGCTTTACGTTTTGGTTGTTACTGTCTATGGCCAATTTCGTCATGAACAGAATCAATGCTACTATAACAATACCGGAAAGAGTCAACACAATACCCTTTATTTTCATAGCTTAGCCTCCTTGTGCTTTCTGTACAGCAGATAGCCCAGCAGCAATGCGACACCGGATATTGCTATGGAGAGTAAGATGTATCCATAGATATCGCTGTCTCCCGGCGAGCTGATATCAGCATTACTCTTCGGACGATAATCAACCATACGACCGGTTTTCTCAAACTTTTCATTGACTGAAACAAGCTCCTCATCCTGCTTGGTCAGCAAATCCTTTTCCTCATATAACAGATACCTTGTTTCAACAACGTCATAAACCGGTACAAGTCGTATCTTGGTTGTTTTTTCATTTACAGTCTTTTTGCTCTCCTTTTCAGAGCGTTCCTTCTCATCAGCGCTATTATTCCTGTTATCATCTGCTGTAGCTTCATCTTCCGTACCCTTATCGGATACAGTATCCTCCTTGCCAGGTCCGTCACCATTTGCGGACTCATCAGCTGCCGTTTCGTCAGACTCAGCCTCAGTTGCTAGTCCCTCCTGCTCGGGATCAACCTCTGCTGCTGTCTCGTTCTTTTCTGCACCGGCATCATCTTTCACAGTCTCATTGTCAGCTGTCTGCCCATCAGCGTCAGGCATATCCGAGTCGGCCTTATCCTCATCATCGGCTTGAGTATCAGCCTGGCTTGCCTGTCCGTTGTCAGTCGATGTAGAATTCTCATCTGAGCCCGTATCCTGCGGCAATCCGGCATTTACACCATTAACCGAATCACTGCCGCCCATGCCGGCAATCTGACCACCCGCCTCATCCGGTGAAATCAAATCGGCATTGACAAAACCGTCAAAGTACGGACTGTTTGGATCATCAAACCTGCTGTAGCCTCTTACCAGATCAGTCAGTACGGCCAGCTTCTCCTCCAATAAAGCTATGCTGTTAAGAGGAGCACCCATTTCCTTCAGATAATCCAATGAGGCTGCAATTGCATCCAGCTGCGTTTCGGATATTGCACCGTTTGCCTCCAGTGCCTCTTTTATAGCCTCTTCTATTTTCTGAAGGCTTTCGTTAATAAACCTCTCCTGATTAGCCGCCTGAGCCTGTTCGATTTCGGAGGCTGTAAGTGACTTTTTATCTGCCTTAAATCTTTCCACATACTGATCCTCTTCAAACTCCATTAATGCCTGGTCATATTCCGTAAGCAAACCGTTCTCCGGTATCGCCAAACCTAAATCGGTGTTGCTTCCATTAATCTCAGCCCAGCCTATATTTTCAAGGCTTGTCTCAAACTGTATGGCATCCTTGTAGAGAGATGCAAAGTTGGTCATTGATGTTTTGACTGTTCGGTTGATGACCGCATTAGGATCATTAAGGTCAGTTGTTTTACCCCTTGGACTTACTATCGGAAGAAGCTCTCCGGTTATATAATTGAAACCGGCAACTGCTCCGTCATCATAGCGTACAAGCAGGATATGGCTGTTACTGTTAATGTTATGGGTCATATACAGGATGTCCTGATTGACAAAATCCTTCGGCATATTTACCCTACTGTCAGTCATATTTACAATCATGCCGTCGGTCAGCACAATACAGTATTTGTCTCCATTATAATTGTCAATTATGATACTGTCCCATATCACATCCATCTGTGAGGATATGGCGGTTAACTCTCCGTTCTTCACATACAGCCTCATATCGTTCCGGACGGTATCATCAACAAGCGTATAGTTGGCAAATGTATTGATCCTGTAGCCTTCATAGCTAAAGCTGTGCAAAGGTCTGGTCTCTGCTATTTCCATCCTGCCGGCAAAACCAGCAAGCTCGCCTGTCTGCAGATCATATACCCTGCCGTCGGCACTCAAAGCCTTTCCGTTATAAATATTGACAAATGTACCGGAAAGCTCCCGGCTTCCTGCAATTCCACCGCCGGTAACATAGTAATAATTTGCCCCCCAGGTCATAACATTCCTTGCCAGATCCTCAGGCCAGAAGCTATAACTGTTCACCCTGTCCTGCTTTCTGACTGCAAGCTCCAGTTCGCTTCTGAAATTGTAGCTTAAGGTAAATGTCCTTCTGTCTATTTTAGTCTCAGCCACCAGGACTCCGTCTGCATATACCGCAAGGACGGCATCAGGATCTTCATTTGTAAATTCAATATTTACCTTATCCACATCTGATGTATAGACCTCAGGTCTCGGCATTGATACCAGAGGTATGGCTAAAGTTTTTTGTATTACCTTATTTCCGGTACCCGGAATAGGGATTCCACCGTCATATGTTTCATATTTATATACATAGTTACCATCCTTAATTAACGGCTTTGAAGGATCTGCCGGATCCGGCTTATATCCCTCCTGATACTTCATTATCCTCATTGCAGAAGTAGAATAATAGTTATTTTCAGGAACATGAGTCAGATAAGGCATGTAACCATTTTTAAGGCCATTGTAATTATAATACCTGCTGGTATAGGTCAATGAGCTTGCGTCAGTGTTCCAGCCAAGATAATTAATATAGGTATTCTTTTCTTTCAAAGCATCTGTGTTTGCCAGGGCAATTTCAATGTTCGGGTTATTTTGATAATAATCCGCAGCCATGATGGTGTTATTTTCACCCTTGGTTATGGTGCTTCCCTCGTATACCATCGCCTTTCTTATATTGCCCTTGTCATTGTCCATTTTGTTGATGAAGAAATCATATCTGTCGGCAGTATTTGGAACGGCAACATTTCCTATCATAAGCCAGCCGTCATTTACGCTGAACAGGTTCTGGCCCATTCCTCCGACGATACCGGCCGCATAATTTGGAGCCGTTACGGTACCTGCATAATAAACTCTGCTGATATATGGTGTCTGTCCCTGATTTGAAACATTGGCCTTGATATAGCCGGTTATGCCTCCCGCATACTCCTTTGTTGCCGTTACATTTGCGTTACTGTAGCAGTTGCTGATATAGCTCCTGGTGCTATTGCCAACGACTCCGCCGATATTTATGGCTCCATATACAGTACAGCCGATTGTTCCGTTAGACATGGTTCGATATGGCCAGTCCTCAAGAGAACCGGATTCTGTCCTTCCTACTGTGCCGCCTACATCCCTGGCACCAAAGGAGCCAACCGTGCAATTTGCCGCAATTGTATTCCATGCGGTTATTGTTCTGCCACTGATACCGCCTATAATACTGTTTTTACTGTCAGTTGGCAAGCTTGATAAGCTGCTGTTTCTTGATGTAGTAATCAGCTGAGATAAAGCCGTATAAGCCTTTGTATTGTCTGCCAGCTCATCTTTCTTATTCTTAACGGCATCCTGGAACTTCTTATTGCCTTCATTGAGGTTTTCTCTGTCATAAGGGGTTGATACAACCGAATCCAGGCAATAGGAGTATATGGCCGAGCCGCTGCCTATTACGCCGCCTACATAATAATAACCATATACTGATGAATCTCTTACTTCCGCTCTTTGTACCCTGCCTGCTCCGGCTACTCCTCCGACCGAATATCCAAGTCCGACAACAAACACATTGTCCACCTGAGTTGTGTAGTCATCATTTTCTCGGTTAGTCAGTAAAGCGTCACCGGTTGTATTACCTTGTCCCACAACACCGCCGACATAGTTGGTTCCCAGTACAACCGCATTAAATACTCTGTTGTTGCCAAATGTTTTTGACAGGGTTGATGTTTGAGCATATCCGACTATTCCTCCGGCATACGGATAGAAGGTGGTATTCTGCAATGAGGAAACGAGAGCATTATTCACCTCGTTGTTCCAGAAGTTTCTGCCATCCTCCTGAATGCCAACCAGTCCGCCTACATACCCTGCACCCTCAACATTAATGTTCCTGGCGGTAGCATTCACAACCGAAGCCGAACCGGACAGTCTTCCAATCAGACCTCCCGTCCCTCTTTTTGAGGGCACAGAGCTGAATGTAGCCTTAACGTTAATATCCTGCATGGTTACGGTATTGTTATAGCCGTATGATAATCCGGCAATACCCACATAATAGCTGTTACGTGCTTCAATTGTTATATTCTTGAAGCTTACATTCTCAAAGCCTCCCGTTACGGTGCCAAATAAACCAAAGGTTTCAGCATTATTGTTGTCAGTCTTTTTATATTCTATGTCCTCAAAGTTCAAGAAGTATACCTTGCCATATGCTTTATCTATCAGTGGTTCTGAAGTGGTCATTTTAATATTCTTTATGGTTTTCCATTTCCCCTCTTCAGTCTCTGAGCCAAGCAAACTATTCACGATTACATTTATTTGTGCTTCTCTGCCATCGAAATCAAGATCATTCATGATCCTTACATTATAACCCTTTCGTCCGTTTCGCTCCGGTGCCATCTCCCTGTTCCAGTCATCAACAGAGCTTATATTCAGATATTGAGAAGCTATTCCCACATTAAGATACTCCTCCTGTGTAAGAAGCATATCAGGATCTTCGCTTCCCGCATCCTTATATTTCAGCTCTGTCAGGTAATAGGCATCATAATAGCCAACCAGCTTAAGCTGATATGTAAGGTAGGTTCTTGAAACATTCTCCTCCAAATCATCGTCTCTGCTTATTTCTATGTCTCCATCAGCTCCGGAAGGAATCAGGCCGTCAAATTCCGCCCCTTCTAGAGTAATGGCAGGATCATGCTCAGTATTAATCTGTACCGTAAAGATATCACCGGTTTCCGATTTGGAGATTATCTCGGTAACCTTTACTGGATTCTGAGGTATGTAGTAATCCTTCTGATAGGGCAGAAGATTACCCATTAAATCCTTCAGCTTAGGCATTATACCCATTGACAGCTTTTCCTGATCAAGCTCAAACTCTTCATCCCAATACAGCTTGCCGCCATACATATAGGTATTAGGATCAGTAAGCTCATCATAGCTTAATATTGTCCCATCATTGCTCTTCACTATGGCTCCGTTTACTCTGGAAAGCTCATAGCCATAGATATTCGGATTACTGAAGTCAGGATCAACAAATCCAAAAAATCTGCCGACCTCAATTTCCTGCGCAGTACCTCCTGCTTTACGCATTGTGGATGCAACATTACCAAGAACAAGGCCATTGGTATTCTTCTCGGCGTTATCTACTATTGAATATCCTATGATACCTCCCGCTCTTTCGGTGTTGGTAATTATATCCACATCTACATAAAAGTTCTTAAGTGTATATCGGGAAGCGTCTCCAGTTGTAACGGTATCTACAGCCCCGATTAAACCGCCTGCATTCTTAAATACCGTATTTATCTTACCGTTTACCACATATACATTATTGATTTCGGCACTTGCCCTTATCAGTCCTACAAGGCCGCCGACACCTCCGATATCACCTGCAGACAATGCCTCAATTTTAATATTGTCAACATATGAATTATATATTTTTATATCCGCATAAATCGACTCTGCGGAGGTTGCCCTGTGTCTACCCAGCAATCCTCCTATATACTGGGTATAAGCGGCATCAGCCACTGAGCTTATTTCCACATCATGTGCAGATGAATTCATTATTATGGCCATATATGCATCGGCAGCAATAGCACCACAGTAATGATAGCTTACCGCCTTCATCCCCAGTATATGTACATTGTCAACTACAGAGCCTTCCATCATCCTTCCTACAAATCCCTTGTATGAGCTCTTACCTTCAGTGAGATCCAGACGCTCTACCGTCAAATTCTTTACGGTTCCCAGCAGTTTACCAATTACATAGCCATATTCACCTGTGTTTACAAATCTCAATCTGAATCCGTTACCGTCAAGCTTTCCTCTGAAGGCATCCTTAATGGCATTTTCCTTGGTAATATCAACCACGGTCAAATCTCCGGGCAGCACTATATCACGTGGAGCACGATAATTACAGTCTATGTCAGCCACCAGGCGGTAGTTCTGCTCATAGTCATTCTTTATTGCCACCCATTCCTCAAACGTGGATACAGGCATGTAGAATTCCGCCGGAATTGTAGGTGCTTCCTCGTCATCATAATATTCCCTGGTGTACTCAAGGTATGAGAAGCCCAGTGTATATTTAAAGGATGTAATGGTATATTCGGAATAGTACTTGGTCACCGCCGGCAGTGTCAGCAGCACGGTAACCCTGTAGAAGTCTCCGTCCTCCTCCTGGGATAGTATTTGGGTATTTAACCAGCGGACATTAATTTCTTTAATCGGCAGCTTTTCAGGGTTATTGAATGTTATTACCGCCTTGGCATAATTATCTCCCTGTTCAACTACCATGCTGCTTAATATTTCAATCTTATAGTTATTGTCCAGTTCAGGCAGCTTTATATTCTCCTGTACCGGCATCAGGTATGACCATTTTACATGAGGATAATATCCCATTCTTACATAATTTAAGTCAAATTGATTTGTTCTGCTTGTACTTGGATCATTAAACAAAAGATCATACCAGGTCATGTCATGAAGAACAGCCTTGGCTATCCACTTGTTGTCTGTGTCACCGTATTCATTATCGGAATGATAAAATACATTTTTTACCTGGCTGGTGGTTCTGCCGTTTCTGTAAGCCGGACCGTAATTCTTACGGATCTTTCTGTCATAATATACATCACCGACTGCAAAGCTGTTCCTGGTCTCTCCATAATTTCTGGAAACTATCGTAGCAACACTGTCATTTGCAGACAGATTTTCCCTTGTGTAAATATCAATAAGGCTGAATACATTTTCAATAATACCACTCGGTCTGTTATAGGTGACTAAGCCTCCTATATAGTTGTCGGAAGCGTATTGCGATTCTGTTATATACAGGGAATTGGTCATTCTTATAGGTTCCCCGTAAATATAACCGTTCCTGATAGTACCTCTGTTATATGTCACAAATCCTGAAGCAGTATTAGTGACAACAAATGGATTATTGAGCTTTATTACAAAATTTTCAATAACTCCGCTCTCCAGATTATACAGGCTCAAGCCGCATGCCTCGGATCTGTACCTTTCATTCACATCTCCATTATTCAAAATCAGCATCAGATTCCTAATTTTGCCCAGATTGGCATATATCAGATAAGAGACGTTGCTGGTATCTGATATCGTGCCCCAGGCTGCATTATGAACCAATACCAGGTTCTGTAATATGCCCCTGCTTCCTATCCGATATATAAACGGGTATCTGCTGTTATAGATAAGCCTGTGCCCTCTGAAGTCCAGTTCTCCGTTAAAATCGGCAGTATTGGTAATTCTGACTAACTGGTCGGTAGTCTCAATATCATTCAGTACAAAATATTTTTTATTAAGACCAAAGCGGATATTTTTCAGATCCTCCTCTGTGCGTATTCCAATTATTTCCTGCTCACTGCTGAATTCTTCATAGTCAAGCCGGATTTCGTAGGTAAATACCCGCACGTAAAGCTCAAAGCGATAGTTATGATAGCCCTTATCCACCTCATAATAGAGGTTTGAACAAATGCTTCTTTCCGAGCCCTCAATTATCTTTGATTCCGCCAAGTATTCCTTATTCTCGGAATTTCTTCTGTAGATATCCAGTTTGTATGTACCGTCAGTATTTCTGCTCCAGCTATGCCTGATTACCTCCTGCCATATACCGTCCTTATAGATGTACAGCAAATATGAAGCATCTACCAGCTCCTGATTCACGTCTGTAATAATTGTTTCCATATTTGCATAATACTTATCCTCAGGACTTATTTCCGCATTGAGGAATCTAATTCCATACAAGCAGTGAATTCCGCCATTACCGCCGGTATCAGCTACAATATATATGGTATGTTTTCCTGTTAGCTCCCGACTGTTGTCAAACAGCTCTACATTTGACCAACGGGCATACTCAGTGCCCAGTGTTTCCTCGGATACGGTAGTAGAGCCTATTGGCTGAGCGTATGGATTGGTATCAGGATTCTCCAGATAAATCCAATAGTTTGTAGGTTTAATATAGCTATAATAAATCTGGAAGCCATTTATCCTGTTTTCGTCAAAATCAACCTCAAGGCTGTACAATGCCCTGGTGACGCTGTTGCTGGTAAATCTGTAGCCGTTATATACGGTTACTTTATTGGTGTGGCTTCTTATGTATCCGTCTCTTACCAGATAGTCAACCTGATAATTTATTTTATTTCTATTCAGCTGCAAAATTCTGATAGAGCCGGTTATTGATTCCCTGGTCGCTATCTGAAGATATTGCTTACTTTCAAAAAGCTCTGAATAATATAATTCATAATTTCTGTGATAGGTTGCAATGGTAGTACCGTTATTGAACTCATAGGCGAAGAATCTGAAGGTATAGAGCCTGTTCTGCTCAAGCTTTGTGAATTCAATCTTCTCCACATTCTCCTCCGACGTAATATCTACAACAGATACCAGCCGTTCCTCCTCATCATATACCATAATAGTGACAGGGTATTTCACTATGGCTTTGTCAGGATCATTAACGGACACACCATAGAAGTTAATGAAATTTGATGAGGCATATATAGCATCTATCTCAATTACCGGTGTTCTTTTCAGGGTAAGGAAGCTGTCAGGGTTATAATAGGGCCTGATATCACGCAGAACCTCATGCTCCCCGGTTCCCATTAATACCCTGGGCATTATGAGAATCTTATAATCCGTAAAGCTCAGCAGGTTGCTGACATAGAATGTAAACGCCCCGTCCTCCTCCTGCTGCTTCATCCTTATAACCTCATCCGACGTTAAGGAAAGCAGGCCATTATTTTCAGGCAGCAATTCGGGTATGTTAATGGCAGAACCGCTTTCTACCCACTCATGATATACACTGATACCTTCACTTTCCATTGTATCAGCCTTGGCAAATCCAATATCAATATGTGAAATAAGCTCTACCAGTCTCCTGTCGGTCCTGTTTGTATCAAGCTTAATGGTAAGGTTTGCGCTTCTGTCATCAAGAGTATTTATTTTTACATCAAAAAATGCATAACCCAGTGCTGAAATCGGTATGGTTGTAAATTTAAGCTCACCGATAACGGCATTTTCATATATACCTTTACTGTCATTAATGTCATAGCTGCAGAATACTCTGATATGATACAGCTGTTGATCCAATAGGTTAGTGAATCTTATTACAGCCCCGTTAAGAGTCAGAGAATGGATATAGCCTGTCTCTAACTCTTCGGAGTAATTTCCATCCTCACCCATTATGGAAATTATTGTCTCGACAGGATTGCCATCTATATCATAAAGGGCAAAGTATAAGCTATTCTCAACAATTTCTGCTTCGTCAGGATTAGTAATGTTAATAGAAAGCTCTATGTTCTTTACTTCATTTTTCAACAGCCTGATGCTGGCAACCGGCGGCTGCTTACAGGTATGTGATGCCCCTCTCAGAAGGCCGTCCGTCGGCAATACATTGCCAAAACGATCATAAAATGCAAACTCATAGTAATACCAGGTATTTGATTTGATGCTTCCCGTGGTGGTGTATATTATGTATCTGCCATTCCTTAAGTCATTCAGCTCTTTGCTGTTCATTGTGAAGTTATACTTCAGGCTTTCATTGTCTCTTCCTGTTACCTTAAGCTCAATTCTGCTTAAATACTGTACTGTTTCATTAAGCAAATAGGCTCCCCCTGAATCGACACCCTTTACCGCATTCAGAATGGCCAGATCCTTAAGCTCCAGTCTGTTGTAATAAATATCCCCGTTTTCCCATGTCAATTTTATAGGCTCAAGCTCGCTTAAGGGCTTTGTCCGTACAACAGCCTCTGTAATAAATTCATCCACCCTGCGGCCCTTCTCATTAAGGTAAGCCATAGTAACCTCTACCCTGTACTCGGTATCAGGCTTAAGAGGACCTATCTTTACCTCATCCGAGACCGTATAGCTTTTCTTCATTATAAGCTGTGAGCCTTCATATATGTCAAAGCTTACTCCGGAACGATAGAGATATTCCGCATTTTCTATTTTAAGACTGTTAAGTATTGAATAGACCGATGTGGCAAATTCTCCCAGGGTAACAACCGGCTTCTTCCATTTCTTTTCATCTTCCTCATCCTCTTCCAAACCACTGCCGGGATCCACTTCATCACTCTCCAGCGGCTGCTGAATTTCATATTCCGGTATTTCCGGCAAATCTACCGGTTTGGCAGGTTCAGCCGGTTTTGCAGGCTTTGCAGGCTTGGCCGGCTGTTTGGTCGGGATCGGCTTTTCTGAAGGCTTTTGCTCTTCGGAAGACGGAAGATCAGACTCAAGATCTTCGTTATCTTTCTGATTGGACTCAGTATCCTTCCTGTCTTTTTCTTTTCCTGCAGGTTCAACAGGCTTGGGAGTTGCCGTAAGCACAGCAATATCCGTCTCAACCGGTACAAGGTCATGTCCGATCTGTGACTGATCATTGCCGGCTTCATCCATAGCTTCAGTATGCTCATTTATGTTATCGGCAGGCGGGATGGGTGTAGGAGTAGGCGTAGGAGTAGGGGTGTTTACAGCGATATTTCCGCTTTGGTTATCCTGCTCCGGCACACCTTCAGGATCCTTAAGCTCATCCCTTTCGTATAGGCCCAGTCTTTCCAGAAAGTCATAATACAGGTAGCTCTTGTCCTCGATAACAACAACAGATGTACTGTTTAAAGGTTTTATATATGAAAGAATCAGCTTATTTCCGCTTACACTGTAATATCTTACTTCATTCTCCATAAAACGGATAATGGAATTGATGGGTATGTTCTTTTCAATAAAGAAATTTCCCTTAAGTGTCATTTCCTTCGTATTGATAAAGAGTCCGTTTGACAGACTCTGAAGAATGAACTCCTCCCTGTAGGCCCTTTCAAAGTCAGGATTAAAGGACTTTCCATCGATAATATACAAGCCCGGATAGCTTTTAAGGAATTCAAAATCATCCGTAACCAGCTCCGAACTGCCATCCAGCTGCATAGTTGTAGTTGCATTATTTATATAAAGAGGATATGCCTTGCTTATAGGAATCTTATCCTCTCCCAGATAATATTTACCTGATCTCTTGTATATAATGTCTGATACGGAAAAAGGAGTTAATTTGTAATCGGCGGCTGTTGTATCCAAACTGTCGGCAAATATATTTTTTGATATTTCATCCTGACTGATTAAAAATCCGTCATGATTCAATACCAGATATACTGAGAAAACATTCAGCCTAATTACCAAAAAAACCGTTAATGCAGTTACAGCTAATAAGCCATATATCAGACCTATTATTAACCTGCTTCTTTTCATAAGCTCCTCCCCTTTATTGTACCTCATTTAATAATGAAGGATTTTTAAAAAGCATGAATTCCTGACCGTCAACCCGGTACATTATGTCCTTGCTTAGATTTATGGTCGCACCATCCTTTAGCTTAACAAAGACATCCTGATAGCCCTGTATATGTTCTGTGATATATTCGTCGTTTTCATAATTATATATATCAATGTATCCGTTGCTGTCTGTCATCACATATGATAAGGGTGATATTTCAAGCTTCTTATCTCCCCAATAAAGTTCCAGATTATCAAAGAAAATATATGTATCCTTTCCGTTATATAAAAACAATTCTGTAAAGGAACTAAGCTGTCCGTTGTAATTTATATATACAGCATTGGCATCCATTGTAATATCCGATAATGCAGTAGCTCTGTTCATCAGATAAAGCCTTGGCTGAACCAGCACATAATCGGCAGGCAAAATAATCCTTTTCTCATCTGTCACATAAAGAGGCGCATCATTGATTATGTATCTTCCGTCACCCGTTTCCATGCAATAATCGTCATTAATTTTATAGAAGGTCTTGTCGCCTGCATATATAAATTTATTGGCCATATAATACTGATACAGCTCCTCCGTAATAAGGAGCTTTTCAATTCTTTCGCTTCCACTTCCCTGGTTTTCCAGCCGATCACAAAATGATCTGTAGCTTATTCTTTGCCGGCTGAAATTCATCATGGCCGTTGGGTCCGATATTTTAACGGTATTCACGGTCATGCTCTCGTCATAGAGATTAATATATGAAATACTGTCGCTCCTCCATAATATTACTGAATCCCTTGGTATAACCATTTCCCTGTCCCAGAGCTCAAGCCTGAAATCGTCCAATCCTATGTAAAGCTCACAAGGAAGCCTCAGAGCTATTATAATATCCTTGATATCACGTACTTTTTCCTCATTAAACAGGCCGGTACCGCTTATATAGCTTCCCATTTTGCTGCCAATTGATTCCAATTGCTCATTGATCAGCTTAAAATCATTATGATAAAGATAAATATAGGAGCCTTCATTGATAAAAAGAGGATAGCTATTATCCAGCCTGATGCTGGTCTCCTCCGTTTCTATATAATATATGCCATCCTTAAGAATTAAGCTGCTGGCTGAAGGGAAGCTGCATTTTACCTCATCCCAGCCCTGTGGCTTTTGCTCCCCTGACAGGATTGCATAGAGCCTGTCGCTTGCCAATACAAAGCCTTCACTGTCAAATACATATTCCGGCTCTTCCTTGTGCTCTACAGGCTCTTCCTCGGGCTTTAGGATAACATTAGCCGCTATTATAATAATGAGCATCATGATAAGCACGGACAAGACAGACCAGACCCTTACCATATTTATGCTATTTCCAGTCAATCTGCTTCTTATCCTACTTATAAATTTTCCATCAGGCTTGTCCTTCAATCTGCCAAAAAACCTGCCAAACAATCTGCCGCCCCCTGATTATCTTAATTTATTTTAAATCCTCAAGCAAATTAGGCTGCAGGAATAAAAACTGCTCCTGACCGTTACTTCTGATTAATATATCCGAGCTCATATTTATAGATGAGCCCTTGCCTAATTTCGCATAGACATAACTTACCCCTGTTTCAATTACTCTGTAGCTTTCGCTTGCCCTGTCAAAAAACTCGATGCTTCTGTTGCTTTTAACTGTTACATACGAAAAGGGTGATATTTCTATTGCATTTTCATCCCAGCTTATTTCTGTTGGTTCAAAGAATATATAGGTATCCTTACCGTCAAACAGAAAGAAATCCGAAACCCTTACCTTGGCCTGACTGTTGTCAACATAATATGTACCGTCATCATCAAGATAAATTATACTGTTAATTCCGACCCTGTTGGTAAGGGCAAGATTCGGCTGTATAATTGAATAAACGCTTGTCAGCATTAATGCATCATCTTCAGTAAAATACAAAGGTGTTTTATCCAGGGCGATTAATTCCTTGTCCTGCTCTATTATGCCAATATCTTCCGTCTTTGATATTCTGCTTTTGGCAGGATATGTCGTTTTGCCGGCTGCCGTATACTGATATACCTCCTGATCGGTTTGATATATATCAATTTGATTTATATATATATAGGGAACGGCAGCCACAAACAGGCCCGCAAGAATAAAATATAATCTTTTTGTCAGGTTGGCACCGAGCTTTTTCGATTTTCTGACATTGACAAGACTGATTATATGCTCGGTCATGCAGTATACGGATGTAACCAAAACGCACACTGAAATTGCTATATACCCCGCAATAAGCAGGATATCGGTTTTTGTGTTTTTGATATATAAGCCCAGTATCTTGCCAATATACAGCTCGGCAAACATCAATACCATGCAGATTAGGTCAAATGGAAGTATACTTAAATCTGCAAGAAGCAAATGTATAAGTATAGTAATGATCGCTCCGTAGATTATATGGACCAAATCGAGCTCGTTATAAAACGCCAGATACCATATAAATAGCAGCCGAAGCAATATAGCAGCCAGTGCAAACTGCTTAACCGACTTCATGCCTATAAACAATCCATATACCTTAATCAGTCCGGATTTCCACCTTATATTGCGGATAAGGAGCAAACTGATCATTGCAAATGCAATCATAAATACTACAACCGTCAGAATGTAGGGTCCCATCATGGACAGGTTGTAGACAATATTATTCTGCATGTGTATCCTCCCTGATCAATAGCTTGAACACATTATTCTTCATGATATAGAAGGCATTGATGTTCTTCATGCTGACTACATCATTTTCCGAAACGATTTCAATATCGCCATCCATCTCCCCTACTATAGGCATATAGTCAACCATAATTAGAAGATTATACTTCTTGCTGACGATACGGATTAGCTTGACATTATAGTATATCTGATAACCGTTTCTGAAGCTTATTACTATCGCCTCTATACTTTTTTTCCCTGCATTTTGCACTGTATTAGCCATTATATACCTCTTTTCCGGAATATATAAAAACCATCTTATTTGCGGTACTCATGAAGATTTCCAATATAGGCGAATCTGTTTTCATCGGTCGTATCATATTTGCCGTCCAGTATAGCCTCCACATCTGTCAGGACATCCTCAATAGCGACAAACTTACCCGGTATATTGGTGTACTGCTCAGCAACAAACATAGGCTGGGTGAAATAATTACGCAGCTTTCTTGCCCGATAGAAAATATTGTAATCCTCGGTCGACAGCTCCTCAATACCTAAGACCGCAACTATCTCCTCCAGCTCGTTATATCTGGACATATAGCGCAGCACCTCCTGAACCAGCTGATAATGCCTCTGTCCAACCTTATCAACCGATATCAGCTTGCTGCTGGTCTTAAATACGTTTATAGCCGGATATATACCCTTGGCAGCAACCTTACGATCCAGAACGATTTGCCCGTCAAAGTGGGAGGTTATTGCATGTACTGCTGAATCGTTCATATCATCTGCCGGAATATATACAGTCTGGAAGGAGGTTATGGAGCCCTTGTCGGTAGAGTTGATTCGCTCCTCAACAGCTGCGATATCGGATAAGAGGGTTGATGAATAGCCGTTGTCAATAGGCAGCTGTTCCATCTCTGCTGTAATTTCCGCGTTAGCCTGCACGAAACGGTACATGTTGTCAATAAAGAGGAGTACATCCTGCCCCTTCTCGTCACGAAGATATTCTGCCAGAGTCAGGCCGCTGTAGATAGCCCTTGATCTGTTCATGGAGTTTTCACCCATTTGCCCGAATACCATCGACATCTTGTCTATCAGATTGGCATCCAGCATCTCGTCGTAAAGCTCCTTACCTTCTCTGGAACGTTCACCAATACCTACAAATACCGAGTTCGATCTCAGGCCCTTGTAAACATTGTTGATCAATTCCTTTATCAATACGGTCTTGCCTACGCCTGCGCCTCCCAAAAGTCCCATCTTAAAGCCCTTTTGCATAGGCGCAAAGAAATCTATCGCTTTAATGCCTGTCCAGAGGATGTCTCCGTCAATATCTATTTCATTCAGCTTCAAATTACGCTCATATACATTTTTCGTCCTGACTGTTTCAATGGTGTTTCCGTCGATTAGATTTCCGTAGGAATCAAATACCTTACCCAGTATCTCATCAGAATACTGTATGGCAAGTCCACCCTCTTCTATATTGACGTCAAGACCCTTACGCAGACCCTTGACATTATCAAAGGGAATGGCTGTTGCTATATTACCGTTTACACGCGCTATCTCAAAGCGATGGATGCCGTTATGCTCAGTGCTGACTATATCACCAGGTTTTACCTTATTCTGCTCAAGTAAAATCTCTACTCTCATATTGGATATTGATATTATCTTACCGGCCTTCATCATTTATCACCCCTTGTATCTATCTTTCTTAACATAGTTTTCGATAACCTTTCTGAATTCCTTCTGGGCCCTTTCCTTTCTGGCCTCCATTAAATCAATTACTTCTTTTTCTTCTATCTTCTTCAGGGACTCCGAGGTTGAATTCTGTCTCATTATATTCTCAGATGCAAAGCTGTTAACATTGGCGATTTTCACCTCATAGTTGAGGTAGGAAATAACCAGGTTAATCAATATGGTGTTTGCATCGCCTTCGATATAATAGTCCTCCTTGTACTTGCCCTTGCCACCGGCTACTATATCAAAGGGGAAAATCTTCTTCTTGACCAGTTCTATATTGCTAATATTATGGAAATGATTGTATATTAAATAAATTTCAGAGTGCTCACGGTTTATTATGCTGCTGGACAGTATCCTTTCCACCTCTTCATAGCGCTGAATAAATTCCTCTCTGGAAAGCTTCAGGATGACACCCTCCCTGACATCACGAACCTTCTTTCCTATGAGTACTTTTTTCGCCTCAGGCTCTTTCATAAGCTGCTGGTTAATCAGAAAGTTAATACTTCCGCAAAATCCGTAGTCACTTCCGAAGTAAATGTTCAGAGTAGGCTTGCTCTTATCAATCTCCCATAGCCTTTTATCCAGAATGAAATTTCTGTTGTTTACAATCATATCCATGATATCTGCTGCTTCCTTTTCCAGCTGAAGATATTTATTAGCCTTTTTCATGGCGTTATCAACACGGATTAAGGAATGGAAGTTCATTACCTTGACTATGCTTTTTATATTCATATAAAACACACGCTTTCTTTTACATATTTTCTAATACCAATTGTCAGTCATAATCTACCAGGCCATCAAATAGAGTACTCATCTTCTCAAGACTAACAGGACTGAACTTATACTGGTTCAGACGGTTTCTTATCTCCCTGCCGTTAATCATCTTCGCCGCCAGCTCAGGACTCATCTCATCGATATTTGCCAGCTCGTATACATCACAGGTCTCAAGATAGGACAAGAGCTCCATTCTGACCTTTGCTCCAATCCTTTTGATCTGCTCTGTCTGTACGGCACCACCTAATCTGGATACGGACAGAGTATAATCAATGGCAGGTCTCATACCCTTTTCAAAATTCTTGGATGACAAAACAATCTGGCCGTCGGTAATGGAAATGATATTAGTTGATATGTAATCGGTAATGTCCCCTCCCTTTGTCTCGGCGATAGGAAGAATGGTGATTGAACCGCCGTTCTTGTGCTGGCATCCCTTTTCCAAAAGTCTCGCATGGGTATAGAACATATCGGAGGGATAGGCATCACGCCCCGGAACCTTGCCTGTAAGTATGCTAATTTCACGATAAACATCAGCGTGTCTCTTCAAATCATCAAGTACAACCAGAACGTCCATATTATGATCCAGCATATATTTCTCTGCCACTGCCAAAGCCACAAAGGGAGTATTATGCAGAACAGGAGGGCACTCATCGTTAAATGCGGCCATAATTACGGTATACTCCATGGCACCGCGCTTAAGAAGCTCCGTATATACCTCCTTGACCTCCTTCTTGGTCTTTCCGATTGCAGTATATATGCAGAGAACATCCTTGCCCTTTTGGTTAACTATCGTATCAAGGGCAATCTGTGTTTTTCCGGTCTTTTTATCACCAATTATCAGCTGTCTTTGTCCCCGGCCCACAGGATAGATCATATCAATTCCTGTAACTCCGGTAAGCAGAGGACGGCAAACACTGCTTCGATCCATAATCGGAATCGGCTTCGTTTCAATGGAAAGCTTGACTATGTTGTCAAACTTCTTTCCGGTGAGCTTGTCCTCTCCAAACATATCTACTATATGACCTACCGAATCAGGTGAATAGTGTCCGCAAAACTCCTCACCGGAAGCTATTACAGCATCACCTGTATAAATATCTCCGTTTTTCTTTGTAATTGCGATGGTTACATATCTTTGCCCTATGGCATTGACATATCCTTCAGCCTTATCCTCAATAGTAACTCTTTCATAGAAGCTTACATTATCCAGACCTTCAGCCTCTATGATATAATCATTAACATTTGATACCCTGCCCAGCTCATATATATTCTTTTTGCTTTTTATGGCAGTTATCTTTTTCTCTATTAATTCATCAACATGCTTACTCAATACGATCACCTTAGCCTTTTATTTTTTAATTCATCAGTTCACTAATCCGAATACCGAAGTCGTATAATTTATTTCCTCTGAATATCTGAAAGCCTTCGCATAGGCCCTGATCCGGCTCTATCGATACCAATTTGCTCTTAAGAGCGGTAATCTCACAGTCTTGTGAGCATCTAATCCGTATGCTGTTGTCAGACAGTACCCTTTGTACATAAAGCCATTGGCAAAAGTCAATGCAGGAAAACTCTTTACAGTCAGCCATATACTCGTTCAGCAAGCTTTTTTCATCATCGTTAACAATTTCGCTGATAAGCTCCAGCTGTTCCTCCGGCTGCAGTGAAGAAATTTTATATACATTGTCGTTGTTCAATTTTAACAGCAAGGATTCCAGGCTTTGATAGCGATTATCATTTTGTGTATCCTGCAAGAGTAATTCTACCTGTTCCTTTATATCTTCCTCCGTATACTGGAAATTCTCTTTTATTCTCCTGTAGTCCGAAAAGAGCTCATAATTACGATATTCCGCAAAGGGTGGAGCAAAAACCTCCGGAATTTCCTTATCATCAATTTGCAGCATATCCTTTTGGGCGGCTTTTTCCTTTTCGGCATCCAGTTGATTTTTAATTTCATTAAGCTCTTCCGTTTTTTTCCGAATCAGCATGTCATAGGCCTGCATTTGCTCCACGGCATAATCCCTGATTCTGTTTCCGGTATAATAGGCTATAATTCTGATGATAATGAAAGCAAATACAAGCATAAGCAGCATGATAATCAGAGCTACTGCAAAACCGGCATTCATAGCTTACCCTCCATTTCCTGCAACAGAAGTTACCTACTGTATCATGTAAGGATTAAAATACAGTAATAGGAAAATGAATGAAAACAGCAGGAGCAGCAATACGGTCATGACTATGGCTATTATCATTACCGAACGGACAATGTCATTCTTTGTTTCCGGATTTCTTCCTACGGCTTCAGCCACCTTTGAACCCAATATGCCCAGTCCGATACCTATTCCAAGAAAGGCCAGTCCAAGCATAAGTCCGATTGCAGACATTGTTGATGATAAAATTGCATCCATATAATTCTCTCCTTATTGTTATATTTGTAATATATACTTTGATTTTATAAAACAGTCTTTAAGTATCCCATATCTCTCGGTCTGTCCTAAGCTGATTTTTTCAGTCATTATACCTGTCACTTTCATCCCCGGCTTATGATACGGGTATAGGCTCGGGGGCCATAAACGGCAATGCGCTATCTCCGGCTGTATCTGCTTCATTTTCTGTGCCGGTCACTGATCCGCCGTTATCTGTTGTGCCTTCTGCACCGCTTCCGCTATCGTACAGGCTCTCTGTATCCGTGTAAGCATCTGTACCGGCTCCCGTACCTTCGCCTGTGCCGGCATCCGGTATGATTGTATCAGGTACACCGCTTCCTCCTGTAGCTGAGCTGCCTCCATACTGTACGGTTGCTTTTACAACGAATACATCCGGCATGGTAATTGGCTGGCCGTTATAGCTAGCATTCTCAAATCTCAGTCTGAGCTCCTTATTCATTGGCATATTTTCATCACAGAAGGAATAATTCCAGCCATTATCGCTTGTTGCGCTTGCAATATCTATCTCCACCGAGAATTCATAGCTATAGTCGGCAGAGTAAAGAACAAGGCTGGTTCCCTGATCAAGCACATAATATTTGTCAAGCTTCAAATTAATATCAAGCCTGTGATCCGCCTGAGAATAGGATAATACCGACAGTTTCGAATATATGGTGTCTGTTCTGATATTTATCGCATCCACTATAACATCAGTCTGCTCACCAAAGACCTTGTATCCTATTTTTAACAGATACGGTGTATCCGGAGTTAGACCGTATATATCCATGGAATTACCGGTTGGATCAAGTATTACTCTTATCTCATCGGAGCTAGGATCCCATGAGTTCGAAACAACCGGAATTAAGCTGACAAAGCTTTCTCCAAATGAACCCTCAGGGTCTGATATCATATAATTTACAGTTATACGGTTAGCGTAGATAGCCACACCTCTCAGGCTGATATACTTTTGCAATGGCTTACGGAACAAATCCAGAAAGTCTCCTTCAGCTCCGTCACCGCCTCTGCCGCCGGCTCCTCCGTTGCCGCCTTTACCACCGGCTCCTCCGGGTCCTCCGGGTCCGCCATTGCCTCCATGGCCACCATGACCGCCGGCTCCTCCGGCTCCACCGGTTCCGCCAATTCCGCCGTCGCCGCCTCTGCCGCCGTCACCGCCGGCTCCTCCGTCGCCACCGTTTCCTCCGGTTCCGCCTGCTCCGCCCATGCCACCGGCTCCTCCGGCTCCACCGGTTCCGCCTGCTCCGCCGGTTCCGCCTTTGCCACCGCTTCCTCCGGTTCCGCCGTCGCCGCCTCTGCCGCCGGAGCCACCGCGAATAACCAGATGGATTACATCCTGTGTTTCTTCCTTAACCTCTGTGGTGGATGCAAGATATTTCTCAATAAAATCCGAATATTCATTGCTGCTGCCGCTAATCGCCTTCAGGTTCATATTATTGTCGCCAAAATACAGCATCTCCCTGGCTACATCAAATTCCAGCGTCTGTCCCAGTAGCCCTATCGGAGTAATTGTTTTGGTATTCAGCCTGTTATTCTGCAACAGAGCATTACCTATCTTGTCTATGATGACATACAGATAATAGCTGGTGTTTATACTTCCGTCAGACGATTTTATTTTTTCGCCGGTTATCAGATACTTTCGATCACCCAGCTTATAAAAGCCATCTGTATTTAAATCATAGAGCTCCATTATTTCATCAAGCTCGGCTACACTTCCGTCCTCAAAGACCTGATAGCCTCCGCCAAATGTCCGCAGCAGCCCTCTGGTGGGATCATATACCACCGCCTGTTTTCCCAGGCAATATTCACTTTTGTCGGCTAATCTCAGATAATAATTGCCGTCCCATTTCTGCTTTATTTCTCCATCAGAAGGCAGTATAATGCTTCGACTATTATCATCATGTACAATGCTGTTGGCTGCCAGCGCATAGGACTTTGGCTGATTTCTGGTCTGCTTAACAACCATAGTCACTATAAGTCCTATTATCAAAACCGATAAGGCGCCAAAGATATAAAAGGTTATTAAGCTCCTTCTATCTAATTTGCGCATTAATACTCCCTCCATTAATAGTTTTTGAACAAGGTAAGAACCCTTTCATCGGCAATATTCATATCTTCGTCATAAAATCTTATCTGAATATTATATACTCCTGTTTTAGAGAACTGATAGTTCAGCCGGTAAAGCATTCTGTCCCCTGCAGCTCTCGGTTCAAAGAGCTCATTATAAGTTGCGCTTACTCCCTGTTCATTTATTACTACATAGCTCACCCGCTTAATCTTATCGAGATTAACCGAATTGGTAAAGTAAATACCTGCGGTCTGATTATCTATCTGGGCAATCTGCACATCACCTATGGCATATCCCTTATCCCCCAAAGGATAGCCAACTACGCTGTACCTCTGGTTCTCACTGCTCAACTCTTCACCAATAGGACTAAACTGCCCTGTATTGGCCAAATCATACACCGTATAAATCTGCAGTATTGCCCTGTCACCTTCAGAAACATCTACTTCTATATCCGGTGATGCAGTGGTTATTGAAAATGACATTTGCTTATATATCTCAGGGGTTATATCATGTCCTAAGCCGTTTATTACCTTAATCCTGTATCTGCCATTCACAATAACCTTGTCCGGATCCAGTATAAAAATGCTGAATTTAACCTTATTCGTATCCGGCGTTACTCTGACATTGTAGAAGGGTACGCTCAGGGAAGGAATATTCAGCTTCACATATACAGGATCTCCCAGCTCAACGTCAGAACTTGTCTTTGATACCGGCCTGATGCGAACGTAATATTCATTACTGTCAAACGGGAAATATACATCCGTTCCGTTCTCTTTCCATTTGAACTGGCCGGGCGTGAGCAGGATCTTCACATCCATTTTTTCAGAATATACCGGTGGTGCTATAATATTGCTTCTGAACTCCTCATAGCTCATTATCGGACTAAAGCTGCCATTCACCATCTTGCCGAAGGTATATTCAATATTAAAACCTAAAATCTGATTCAGGCTGTAGCTTAGCTGTATGTATTTATTTGAATACGATTCTGCCACATATTTTATGGATACATCTCTGATTTCAACCTTGTCGCTTATAGTAAAGGTATAAAGATTGGCCTCCGGCTCAAAATCAGGTATATACATGTTAATCGGATAGACCTTATCTTCCGTGGCTGCATTAATATAATACAGCTTGATTCCGTACTTTTTATTTTGCTCAAGTCCCTCAAACACTGTCACGTAATCACTTTTACCGATTTCGATTACTTCTTCCATTTTTCTTCCCGTGGACCTAATCGTACCGTCATCATTTATCTCAAACAGCTCCAGAATCATTTTTTTGCCCTTAACCTCGTTATTCATAAGGACATCATCCTGTCCATATAGCTTCCAGTTAACAATTGCCGAATCCGGAGTCGCTATGATCGTTAAATTCGGGCCATCATTAAGCAATACCATTGGAGTAATTTTTGTAAATTTGAATGAAAATGCCTCTCCCTCGCCCTCATATTTTATCTGTGCACTGGTTGTTTTCTTAAAGCTAACAACAGGCTTGTCGTTTAAATCATTTAGCTTTGAACCTGTTGAGCCTATAGCAAAATTAAACCTTCCTGTATGATTGGTATTTATCTGACTGGTATAATCCACTGGTATAGCGGTAACGAGTTTATTATTATTTGATAAATCAGTTATTTTGTCAATCCGGAAATACGAGTCCATTGCCTTGCCTCCGGTATTCTCCGTTATACCGGTGTTGGTGGGGTTAAGGGTAATATAATTACCTTTGCCCTCCGCCTTCATCACCTGCAGGGCCACATTTTCCTCGGGGCCGACGGCAAATCCGATTGTTCCGTTATCAAAAATTGCATTTACAGTGACAATGATCGTATAGTCCTTTAGACTATTCCCCGGTTTGTTTAATGAATTGTAGCTCAGAAAGGCAACAGCTGTATTTCCGGTAATTTCATAAAAATTAACTATTTCTTTGACCTCTCTGCTTGATGAGGTATTAGTTTTTGCCGTCACCTCAAGAGCAACCACCCTTGACAGCTGACTGAGATTTGCATCCGAATCCGTTACTTCTATTATTAGTCTGTTTCTTGCATTATCATCAGTTATGCTATAGGATAATGTACCTTGCCTGAAATCCTGTTCGGTATATTTTCCTTCAAAGTAATAGTTCAGAAGAGGCACCGTCTCGTTTTCATCACTGTAGGCATTATTTTTATATGGTCTATAGGTAATGCTGACCGCATACCTGTCGCCCCGGTTAAGATCATTAATTTTTAATTCACTGCCGTTGTTAAGATCTCTCTTCAGGCTGGGCCTTTCCGTATCGTTTATTTTGACCATGAAGCTGCCCGGTACCGCATTTTCATCGGGAGAATTAATATAATACCTCCAGGTGACTGAATTCTCATTGCTTGTCCACGGATACAGGTAAAATCTGGGCTTCTCGTATGGAGCAGAGGCCGTTTCTGATCTGATAACAACATCAGACCTTAAATCATCCGGGAAATATCTGATTTCACCTCCGGATCCTGTCTGCTTCAGCTCTGCCCTGTATGTAAAGACAAATTTGCTGCCTCTGGACATATTTGTTTCCGGATCGCCAAGCACAAATATGGCATGGGGAACAGTACCGCCATCGGTCATTTTCATTTCAGCCTTATAAATTATTTTTCCGCTGGCTTCAGCTTCCGAATAAAAGCTCCGCGCATCCGGATAAAGCTCCGGTTTATAATCCGCCTCTTCAAAAACATAGTATATGAATCTGTCCACCAGGGCCGCACTGCTGTCAAAATATGCCGCGCTGACCTCATAGCCCAATATGGTATCGGAAGCATACTTTTCGTATGCGCTGGTATTGGTAAAATATGTCTTGTACTTATTAAGATTATTCAGGGTTATAGGTGTTACAACAAGACCGTTATTTACATTTATATAGTCAAGGTTGGGTAATGTAGCCTGCTTGGTAAATGTCGCTACATTGTTGTAAACCTTAAATTCATTTCTGTATTCCGTATAGTCATGGACCAGCTTGATTTCAACAGTATATATTGAAGCAACCTCGGCAGGGGTTACCCCAAAGGTTTCTTCCGTTATCAGCAAGCTGTTATCACCATAAACCATATCGGCTATGGTGCTGTTATATACATTATCCGGATTAGTCCTATAGTTATTGTCATAGAAGGAGCACTGTCTGACAGGCCTGCTGTTTCCTACCGCACTCTGATCTCCGTTATATAAATTCAGCTCCATGTAATAAATCGTGCTTGCCTCATAGCTGGAATCCTCTCCTGCATCCTTCAGATTTATTCTGAAGCTTATGGCATGAGAAGGATCATCGACCGAGCTTATAACTGCCCTGAACTCGTTCGGCTTATCTGTTTTGACTATGGCATTTCCCAGTAATTGGTTCTTTCTGTCTCCCAATGTATCATTCAGGTCAACAGTTCCCCATACGCTGATAGTGTAATTGGCATCGGCCTGAAGTCCATTGGTGTCAAAAGGAATAATATAATACTTCGTTCCATCCGTTTCCGTAAGCTCCTGCAGCTCTGTATAAGAGAAGGATTTTACTTTTCCTGCCGAATCTATACATTGAACAATCAGCGGGTTGTTACCGTTTATTGTTATTTTTGAGCCGTTTGATAATAATCTTATGTTTCCTACCAGTCTGTCGTGCCTGGTCTGCTCCTCATCCTTTTCAAATATAACGGTCGGATATTTTGAACCCTCCATGCTGAATATGTCAGAAAACGCACTTGCTACCGTAACCATTTTTTCATTGTCATAGCACTCGGCAACAATTCTGGCACGATACGAATAGCCATATCCGCCCTTTATGTCTATTCCGTCCACATAGAATGGGATTAATTCATTGCTGGCGCTGTAAATCTGCTTTACCAGCCTGCTGCCGTCATATGTATTCTCATATATTTCATACCTGTACCTGATAATTGCATTATCGATATCGTCTACACTTTCAAGCTTGACATCAAAGGTGGTGCTTCTTCTGTTAATAATTACTTCCGGCTCGCCCAATACAGGCATCCTCTTCAATGTCCAAAGCTCAAGATCAGCTATTAACGGAGGGGTTACCAGGTTTGAATCATAACCAACCCTGATATCCACTACCTTTACCGTATAAGATTTATTTGCTTCCAGACCTGAAAATTCAATAATATCACCGTCCGGGCTTTCAGCCTGACTTATATTTATCAGACTGGTCATAACTGGTGTTCCCGTGCTGTCTACCAGCTGCAGGCTTGCATCTTCTATCTTAGTATTTGTTTCTTTCTTTATCTTTACCTTTATTGCAAGTGAGTTTACGCCGGCCGAATACTTTTCAATGGTAAGTCCTATACCGTCGGTTACAAACAGCTTGTTAACAAATATTCTGGAATAGGCAGCATTATCAACATAATAATCGGCAATAATTACAAGCCGGTAGTCTTTATTTGGCAATAATAAATTACATTCAACATCAAATACTCTGTTACTGGAGTCTACATAGTCTCTGTATACCTGAATGCCCGATAAATTCTCAATTATCTGAATTTCAAAGGGCTTTAGGCTGTCCAGCCTGCTTTCATCATCAGTAACTGTGATTGTAGCCTTGACACTGTTAGAGCCCACCTGGAAATCGGCAATTTCAAATTTAGGCAGTTGAACATTCTTAATTGGTTCAATGCCTCCACCAGTTTCTCCATCCTCAATAAGCTCATCTCCGCTCTTGCCATCGGCTCCCTTGGCTCCGTTGGCACCGGCAGCACCTCCAGGACCGGCAGGTCCCGGTGCACCGGGTTGTCCATTTTGTCCGGAAATACCAGGCTCTCCGGGCTCTCCGGGCTCTCCGGGCTCTCCGGCTTCTCCATTGGCTCCCTCTATACCGTCCTTACCCTTCTTACCATCGTTTCCTTTTTCACCGTCTTCACCGTCTTCACCGTCTTCGCCCTTGATGCCACTCTCTCCATCGATGCCCCTTTCTCCTGCTGTTCCCTCGAGTCCGTCTTCTCCGTTATTTCCTGATGCGCCGTCTTCACCGTCAATTGTCGTAATATCAAATTCAGGCACTCTGGCCATCTTGTTCTTTATCTCGTCAGGGATTATTTTAATGTTATCATCGGAATCTATAACCATTTGCTCAAGGGAAAGCCTTACCTGGCCATCCTCATTAAGCACAGTTCTGTTGGCAAGATTTATAACAACATTATTACTCAGTCTTGCTGCGCAGTTCAGCGCCACCGTCTGCCAGGTACCCTCCTGGGTTACAATTCGGATAATTCCTGTATCATAATAATTGAGCTCAACGTAATCCTCAAACTCTTTTACGTTATTGTTGGAAAAGGTGATTGTTATTTTTTCTGAGCATATGAGATATTTTGTATCCGATATTTTTATAATGAAATCCTTGAAATAAAGGGAATCACCCCGATTATCTATAACAAAGCCGGTTCCGGCATTCTGCAGTACGGAGGTTTGGGTAAGACCATAATGATTTATTATGGGATTGTCGATTTCGTTAAAATCAATCATTACTCCGTTGCAAAGCATACCAACAGACCCATCGTTGTAATGGGCAAATAAATTGGCATCTAATACAACCTTTTCATTCTTATAATCCTTAAATACAATTTTATTGGGATACTTGATCTTAAACTTGCTTCCCTTTTCAAAATAGATCTGCTTGTTTATTTCATCAGAAAAGCTGGATTCCGGTGTCAACAGGAAATAGCCGGATTCGGCAAATACCTGCCGGCTCTTTGAATCCCTGTAGACTGCAAAACCAAGAACACATAGAATTGCTAAAATAGGCAGGATACAGCTAATAATAACACTCCTACTCTTAAACATTGCCCTCCACTCTCCATTAAATAATCTCAATTTTTTGAATAATAAATTTAAAATTTTTCTAATTATTTATATTTATTGCATAATTACTCACTATTGTCAAGTATTATTTTTCCAGAGGTAACCTTAAATTGGTGTGGGATTTTCTTACAATTGATTGAATGTG
>ENA-UPAD01000866-UPAD01000866.1-bioreactor-metagenome-genome-assembly--contig:-NODE-866-length-37594-cov-415.959882_pt1 | contig 37594 bp, 34 predicted proteins | sample MGYA00238179_ERZ772710 | MGnify/ENA primary metagenome ERZ772710 (study PRJEB29004, sample SAMN07631245) | bioreactor metagenome | isolation source: Switchgrass digestor | place: USA: Dartmouth...
CAATCCGTAGTATGTTTGACCTTAAAGTATTCAGTGAAATGGTATATAGATAAGGGAACCGTGGAATAAATGCGGTAAATAGGCTCAAACTAGGCGCGAAAATATTGGCATAATCTCGTTACATGGAAAAATGAAAAATTTGCCCACGAGTACTTGACACAAACGTCAAAATATGTCGACTTGTCTTTATCTGCGTCAAATACTATAATTAAATTAACGGGTCGAAAGATATACCGCCCCGTTGATGTATTATATCCTGGGACGCAGGGGGGCTGTGTATGCAGGAAACGTCCGATGTGCAGAACGATGTTCGGAATGAAATAATGAGTGCCTTCATAAAACTGGTTCCTTACCTTTCCGTTATGTTCGACAATGAAGCGTCATTTGCACTTACTGATACTGAAAAGTATATTATCAACGAGTGCTGTCCCGTTCTTCAGCTGAGAGCGGATCCGGGAGACCCGGTCCCGACGGGAGGAGCCGCATACAGAGCCATCCAGACCGGTGAAGTCGTGATAAGCAATGTGCCGAAAGAGGTATATGGAGCGCCGTTCAGATCATATGCGATCCCGGTGAAGGAGAACGGCAGCGTGGTCGGATGTATCCTGGTCGGCAAGAGTCTCCAAAAGAGCCATGATCTGCAGAACGCTTATAAAAACCAATACTCGGCCCAGCAGCAGATATCGCACGCAATAGGTGTTTTGTCCGACGAACTGCAGAATGTGGCGGGAATGAACAACGATATCCTGCAGAATGTTGCCGAAGCCGATGAGAGTACAAGAGTTACCGATGAGATCCTCAGCATGGTCAAACGAATTTCAGCGCAGACAAAGCTTCTCGGACTGAATGCGACGATCGAGGCGGCACGCGCCGGAGAATCCGGCAAGGGCTTTTTCGTCGTGGCCCAGGAAATAGGGAAACTTTCAAATATGACGAACGATTTCCTGAAGAAAATCGAACAGGCTCTGCAGCAGATAAACAAGTCGGTGAAGGAGATCTCCGATAAAATCTCAAAAGCCGCGCAGGTCTACCAGTCGCAGGCAACGGCAATCAAAGAAATCGCCGCTTCCGTGGATGAACTGACAGATTCGCTGAAAGTGCTTGAAGTGATGGCAGAGAATATTTAAGTCGCCTTAATTTCCGCACGTAAAAATAGTATATCGATTTACAAGGAAATAATTGTTATATTTAGATCGAGAAGTTTGATCTGATTTGAAGGATGGTGCCAGGCACAGCAGACAGACAGTTATCTCAAGACTGCCGATGACCCTGAAAATCCTTTCGGCATTTATGTCAGCCGAATATCGACGGGTTATTTCAATGAATAACTGTCCGTCTGTCGTGCCTGGCACGACACTTATTTGATCTCCTCGTCGAAGACGACGGCAACTTTGCCGCATTTGCCTTCCGCCATCAGACGATAGGCTTCTGCAACATTGTCGAGAGTGAAACGGTGCGTTACGAGGTCCTCGGGATGGATGCCCCACCGTACCAGTTTTTCGGTGAGCTCTTCCATTTTCCAGATGCTCGTTACCCATGACCCGTAAATCGTCTTCTGATCATGGATAATATCCGGGCTGGGATTGAACTCGCAGGTCCCGCCTTCGCCTACGAATGCGATGCGGCCCCATTTCCTTGTTGCGCGTATCGCAAGCTGCCTGCCGGATGTATGGCCTGAGCTGTCGACAGCGCGTTCCACTCCGTGCCCGCCTGTCAGGGCCAGGACCTTCTCCAGCGTATCCGGTCCGCTGATGAATACATGGTCTGCCAGCTTCTTATCCAAAGCGATCTCACAGCGTTCCTTTACTACATCGACGCCAATGAGTTTCTGTGCGCCCATTGCTTTGGCGAGCATCAGCGTTGCAAGGCCGACCGGTCCAAGACCGACGACCAGCACCGCATCGTTTCCGGAGATGCCTATTTTTTCGAGACCTTCGTATACAGTACCGAATCCGCAGGCGATCTGGGCCCCGTCGGTATAAGTCAGTTCGTTGGGAAGAGGAACAAGATCCTTTTCGTCCGCCAGGATATACGGCGCCATACCACCGTCCCTCTGCCAGCCGTATGCTGCCCGCAGGGGACTCGTACAGCTTATCATGTAACCCATACGGCAGTCGACGCACAGACCGCATCCTGAAATGTGGTACACGATGACCCTGTCTCCTTCCTTGAATCTCCTCATACCAGGACCGCATTTTACGATCTGTCCGGCCGGTTCGTGCCCGGCGATCTTGTTCTGATAGCCTTCGGGGCCTTTCCCGAGATGCTCGTGGTATATGGCGCGGATATCGCTGCCGCAGATCGTTGAGGCTTTTGTACGGATCAGTACCTGCCCATACCCCGGTTCCGGGATCTCCACTTCTTTGAGCACCACTGTGCTGTTGCCAGGCAAATAAGCAGCTTTCATCAGGTTTCCCATAACAATCCCCCTTTATATTGCAGTTCAGGACTAACACTTATATTACCGGTATATGCCGGATGTATTACCGATCGAGCTCTTCTGTTGCTCCGTTTATTACTCCGTCGATATCCCAGAGGGCAGTCCAGTCTTTCGCGCCTTCCCATAAAAAGACATGTCCCTTGATCAGGCGGCAGTTGCGGTCTGTTTTTTCGATCTTGCGCATTTCCTCGTCAGTCAGCGGGTCGGTGACTGCGCAGAGCAGGTTGCTGCGCAAATGATTCCTGTCGGTCGAGAACGGGATCGGGACCTGTCCTCTCTGCACAGCCCACTTGATGCAAATTATCGCGGGATGTACGTTGTGGCGTTCGGCGATTTTGACGATCACCGGATCCTCTATATCCACAGTGTCCTCGGGTGTCCTGTCGCGGTCGGGACGTTTAGGCGATCCGACCGGGCAATAGCCTACCGGTACGATGCCTCGATCAAGGCAATACCTGAAGAGTTCCGGCTGCTGGAAATGCGGATGGAGTTCCATCTGGTTGACGGCAGGCCGTACCCTTGCGTCCCGCAGGAGCAGTTCCAGTTTTGGAACGGTCATGTTGGAAGTGCCGATATGCCTGACAAGCCCGGCATCCACCAGCCGTTCCATCTGGCGCCATACCTTCATGTAATCCTCGTGGATATATGGCTTAGCATGCGGATCCCTTGAATCGGCTCCGACCCCGGGAGCGTGATGGTTGGGGAAGGGCCAGTGCACAAGATAGAGATCCAGGTATTCCAGCTTCAGATCTTTCAGTGTCTTTGCGCATGCAATGAGCACATCTCCGTCGCCGTGCATGTCGTTCCAGAGCTTTGACGTGATGAAAAGCTCATCTCTTTTTACAAGGCCGCTTTCCAGGATATCACGAAGGGATTTGCCGATCAGATGCTCGTTGCCGTACACGGCTGCACAGTCGATATGGCGGTAACCCAGCGATATCGCTTCCTTTACCGCGGCTGCTATCTCCTCGCCGCTGTACCGGTCCGATCCGAAGGTGCCAAGACCTATCCCGGGCATCTTCGCTCCTGTGTACAGGACCTTAAATGGCACAATATTCGGATCGATACCGTCATCGGCTATTTTGAATGTTTTTTTGTCCATATGCTTACACCTCTTTTACCCGGGCGCCAGGCGCCGTTTTATCATTCCATCTCCAAAGCCAGGCAGTTTACATATTCTGTCGGCTTTTTATCCGGCAGGCTGACGACAAGGGTACCGTAGGGCTGTTCAAAAGGCACCTGGCCATAGCCGAGCAGCCTGACGGCCCTGACCTTCTCGGATGGTTCAAGCGATTTTATTACCGCCCGGTTATTCACAGGCCATTTCATCTGGAAGGCATAGATGGTTTTGCCCTTCGTTGTGAAACGGTAATCCGAACTCGTCCAGGATACCGGATCTTCCCTGAAACCTTCGATGTGCACGCGTGAAGGGCCTTCCCCGGACACCCGGAACGGCCTTGTGCCGTATACGCCTTCACCGCATACTTCGTTCCATTTCGCCAGTTCCCTGAGAATGTACAGGCATTCGTCATCAAGCGTTCCGTCGGGTTTCTGTGGTATGTTCAGCAGCAGGTTGCCGTTCTTCGATATGACGTCCACCAGTATTTCGATCACATGGCCGGGCTTTTTGTAAGTTGCCCGTACATCATAGAACCAGTGACTGACGCAGGTATCGGTCTGCCACGGTTCCTGCCTGATTTCCTCCGACTGGCTCCTTTCTATATCAAGCACGCCTACTGTGTAAATCTCCTTCCTGCGGTCCTTCTGTGTGTAGACGGCCATGTTTTTTCCGCCGTGGTTTGCAGCGCTCGTGTTGTAAAGGTGCGCGACCGCATGGAGACCTGCTTCATACATGCCGTCCCCGAACGGGACTCCGCCGTCCGTATACAGCAGGTCAGGCTGGTAAAGATCGATCACTTCTTTAATTATTTCGAACCATCTCTGGTGCCACCACCTGTTGGGAGTATACCACGGGTCCAGGTCCCAGTGGCCTTTGTCCGGATCATAATGCTCCCTGTTGGGCAGGTAGAGGCTTTCATATTCAGGATCGTTCCCGTCGTACGGCACTCCTGCGAACGGTCCTTCCCTGTCGTAGCCTTTGTTTACCCGGTACCAGCTGAACGTGGCGCCGAGGTGCTCGGATACGCCGAACGGCAGGCCTTTTTTGTCAGCAGCCTCCTTCCAGAGGCCTACTATGTCTTTATGGGGCCCCATGTTCGCCGAATTCCAGGGGTGGATCTTCGAGGCATAATTGAAGAAGTTGTCGTGGTGCATTGCCTGGGCCACGAAATATTTCGCGCCTGCTTCAGCATATAGCTCCATAAGGCCGTCAGGATCGAAGTTTTCAGCCTTCCAAAGCTGTACGATATCCTTGTAGCCGAATTTTGACGGATGTCCGTAACGGCGTATGTGATACCTGTATTGGTCCGAGCCTTCACAATAGATGTTCCGCGCATACCAGTCGCCGTACATTGGGACAGACTGCGCACCCCAGTGAGACCAGATGCCGAACCTGGCGTCGCGGTACCATTCGGGGCATTCAAATGTCCTGAGGGATTCAAAGGTTGGTTCGAAAGGACCTTTCCTGATTTCCGGCTGCATAAGTACCTCCTCGACCTGGTGCCGGGCACGAAAGTCAGCCGCTTGCCGGCGATTCTCTTCAATAGCTGCCAGCTGCCTGATTCCCGTGTACGGCATTTTTATTTTTATACCTGGTATGTCTTCTTTCGACAGCTTTACGGGGTTGCAACACCTAATACCAGAACTGTATACAATTAAATTCTATCGAACTTGCATTTAGGCAGAAGGGTTTATATTAAGATTAGTGTGCACAAAATTAACTTTATTATGTTATCATATTCTTGTCCGGAATATCGTGCGATATACTTGACGGAAGGTGGTGACTGTAATGCTCCATGGCAAAAATGTTTTCGAAAACATATTCGTCAAGAACCTGATCAGCCATGTGAATTACTGTGCGCCCGACTGGGGCGAGACGGACTGCTCGTACGGCTACAACAAGTTTTATTACTTCATCGAGGGCGACGCGACCCTTATAATAGAAGGAGACGAATACCACCCGGAGCCTGAGGAACTGTTCCTGATACCGGCGGACACCCGCCACACCTATTACCACGATCCTGTAAGGCCTGTATATAAATATTGGTGCCATTTCGACCTGCGCCTGAATGAAGGACGGAAACTTGTCTATTCCAAATACGGGGCAAAATGCAGGATACCCAGGGAGACGATCGTACCTGTTTTTGAAAAGCTGATCAGCTCTTACAACTCAGCAGATCCGCGCGATACGCTTTCGGAGAAGGCGGCGCTTCTGGAAATCCTCAGGCTGTTTATGGACAATGTCGATTATGTCTGTATCCTGCCTGAAAACACGGACGATTTTATTGCTGCGGTAGACGAATACATAGTGCGCAATATTGGTTCTGCCATAACACTCCGCGACCTAGCCGGGATCGTCCACCTGCATCCCAATTACTTCATACAGTATTTCAGGAAACGTTACAATGTTTCTCCGATGGAGCATGTCAAAATACTGAGGCTTGAGAAGGCGGCACAGCTGTTGGTGCAGCATCCGGAGCAGTCTGTCGGGGAGATCGCCATGGAGGTCGGATTCAGGGATTACCGCTATTTCGGCAGGATCTTCAGGAAGAGGTACGGGATAACGCCGTCGACGTACAAAAGACTGGCAGGCGGTAAATAGCCCTTTCTGTAAATCCGACAATCGCTCATTTGCAGTTTTGCTCATAAACCGGAATAAAGGACCGGTGACACCAAAAGGGGTTATTGCCAGAACCCTTGAAAATGGCGCTGTAATCTATGTAAACACAGTTAATCAGGTATGTGCAATAAATTCGACAGGTACGGCGATAAGCTTGTTGACAGGAAGGATATATAGAAACTGCATAACATTGGATCCATATGAGGCAGATATAGTTGTATCTGATTAATCTGCCTGAATTCATCAGAAAACTGATTTAGCTGGGCATTATGGCAGCCTGATGACAAATGCCCGCAAAAAATGTAAGCTATAATTATATGCTAATTTATATGAAGGAGGCTATCTCATGAAATTCAAACCGATCGTCCCTAAATTCCCCCATATACTCCATGGCGGTGATTACAATCCTGACCAGTGGCGCGATGTGAAAGAGATCTGGAGCGAGGACATGCGCCTTGCCCGCCTTGCTCATATCAATACGCTTACGGTCGGCATATTCAGTTGGGCGGCATTGGAACCTGAAGAAGGCCGTTACGACTTTTCATGGCTGGATGAAGTAATGGATTTGCTTGCCCAAAACGGTATAGCTGCTGTGCTTGCGACCCCTTCCGGCGCGCGGCCGGCATGGCTGAGCCAAAAATATCCGGAAGTTCTCAGGGTAAATGAGGACCGCCGCAGGATCCTCCATGGGGGAAGGCATAATCATTGTTACACTTCTCCTGTTTATCGTGAAAAAGTCCGTAACATCAATACGAAGCTGGCTGAGCGATATAAGGACCATCCTGCGCTTGCTGTATGGCACATTTCCAATGAATATGGGGGAGAGTGCCATTGTGATCTGTGCCAGGAGGCTTTCCGCAATTGGCTGAAAGAACGTTATGGATCACTGGAGGCGCTGAATGCTGCATGGTGGACAGCATTCTGGAGCCATACTTATACGGATTGGAGCCAGATCGAATCCCCGTCTTCAATAGGAGAAACAAGTATCCATGGGCTGGCTCTTGACTGGAAGCGTTTTGTGACTGAGCAGACCCTTGATTTCATGAAGGCGGAGATGGAACCTCTCAGGCGCCTGACTCCGAATGTGCCTTGTACTACGAATATGATGGGATTATATGACGGCCTTAATTACTATCGTCTCTCAGAAGCGCTGGATGTTGCGTCATGGGACAATTACCCGATATGGCGGAGTGATGATGGCGATGCGGATATTGCGATACTTACATCAATGGTCCATGACATGAACAGGCGGCTCAAGGACGGACGTCCGTTTATGCTTATGGAAAGCAGCCCTTCAGCTACGAACTGGCAGCCCGTCGGTAAACTGAGGAGACCTGGCCTGCACGAACTTCAGAGTATCCAGGCAGTAGCCCATGGCAGTGACACCGTGCAATACTTTCAGTTCCGGAAGTCGCGCGGTTCTTCTGAAAAGTTCCATGGTGCTGTCGTCGACCATGTGGGTACGGAACATACACGAGTATTCCGCGAGGTAGCCAGGACAGGGGAGACCCTTGAAAAGCTGGATGCTATTATAGGAACTTCAAAGCCCTCTGATGTCGCGATTATTTATGACGTGGAAAACAGGTGGGCCCTCGAAATGTGCCAGGGCTTCAAGTATAACAAGAAATATATTGAAACCCTTAAGGAGCACTATGCACCGTTCTGGAAATCTGGGATATCGGTTGACATTATAGACAGCACGAAGGAACTTTCAGGTTATAAGCTGGTTATAGCGCCGATGCTTTATATGCTCCGTCCCGGTATGGCTGAAAAAATCGAAGATTTCGTAAAAAGCGGCGGTACATTCGTAGCTACTTATATGACTGGTTATGTTGATGAGCACGATCTCTGCTTCCTTGGCGGGTTCCCCGGGCCGCTTCGGAAAGTGCTCGGCATTTGGTGTGAAGAAATCGACAGCCTTTTTGATGAGGAAAGAAGGCATGTGGAATGGAACGGAACAAGGTATGAAGCCCGCGATTTTTGTGAAATTGTCCATACAGAAGGAGCAAAGGTCATTGGTACTTATTGTGAGGATTTCTATGAGTCATCTCCTGCACTGACTGTCAACAGCTTTGGAGAGGGAGAGGCATATTTTGTGGCCGCAAGACTTGACGAACAGTTCCAGGATGACTTCTTTGGCATGCTGGCATGTAAACTGGGTATAGCCGGGGCCATAGAAGGTAATTTGCCGTATGGGTGCACTGCACAGATGCGCACTGATGGCGAGAACCACTATGTTTTTGTTATGAATTTCACACCGGAACAGAAATCAATAGATATAGGAGATGGCGGGAAGAGCATGGTTTCCGGAGAAGAGATGAAAGGGAGCATAACTTTGCCGCCGTGGGGATTTGACATTTACATCAAAAGAAGCAAGGGAGAATAACACAAGTCGTCGGAGGGTACAGTATATGAAAGATTCGGACAGACGTCTGGTACAAGTTGTACCAAGCAGGCGGCAGCTTGATCATCAACAGTTGGAAAAGGAAGTATCGGATGCCTGCAGGAAAGCTGGTATAAAATTTGGAGTGTATCTGTCTCCGTGGGACAGGAACAATCCGACTTATGGAAGCGGAAAACCATATGATAATTATTTCGTGAACCAGATGAGCAACTGATCCGTTATATTATAATGAAGGAAAACTTGCAGCCAGAGGGTCGAGTCGTTCAGGATCGAAGCGAAACAGGGTTTCCTGTTATTTCCGTTTCGGAAATAATCCCTGCCTATGTATACAAAATAGGCATTGAACAGGCACAGTTCAGTTTTTCTACAGCAGTCGGACTGTTTAACGCAGTTGTTAACGTGTTTGTACTTACTGTGCATTGTTGTTCCGCGGCAGAGAGCGATCATAAGAAAAACGCTGGACGAATATTGCGTATTGACTGCAAGCAGCGGCAAGGAAGCTTTGCGCATGAGCAAAGAGAATTGAATGTGGATCGCATGAAAATCGATAAATACTTTATTGACAAGCTGCTTTATACGGAACCTGATAAAGAAATAACCAGCGATATAATCTCGATGGCACATAAACTGGGACACAGCACGGTCGCAGAAGGGATCGAGGACATGATCCAGCTTAAGTATTTGAATGAGCACGGCTGTGATAAAGTGCAGGGATACCTGATAAGCGAACCGCTTGAGGAAAAAGATGCGGTCAGTTTTTTAAATGGCCGGGGATCGGCTTTGATTGAAAGGATCCCTGGCGCAGATATTTGGTAAAACGTTTGAAATATCAGAAGGCCTGGCCTCTTACATTACTTTGCTACGGTACCGGAAACTAACCATATAAGGAAGCCCAACCCAGAAAATCAAACAAAAATGTCAGGTCAGAATGTACAAATATTTGCATATGAGAGAAATCAGGGGAATTCAGGCGCGACGTCATAATATTTTGCGTTTCGGGCTAAGGAATTTTATACAGAATTATAGACAAATACAAAAATGTATTATATAATTGTTCCGTAATGGTGATATTGCACAAAAAAATAGTTGACCAAATAGACACAGTTGTCCTTTGAATCCTTTAATAACGCAGATTAAAACGTATAACTAGCCGCAGTCCCGAGCGCAGCAGGACAGGTGAGAGAAAGAGAAAGATAAAATTGTTTGAAAACCCAAAAAATTAAAATAGAAAGGGGATCAAATAATGAAAAAAGCAAGACTAATCGCGCTGCTGTTGGTTGTTGTTATGATCTTTGGCGTTATGACAGCATGCGGAAAGCAGCAAACTACAGATTCAGACAACCAGCCAGCAACAGAACCTAACAGTGACTCGTCGGGAGGAACAGACTCAAGTGAACCGGCTGTAGAGAAGAAAGAACCGATCACGTTCACTATGTTCCAGGCCGATCCGGGCGAAGCTCCTCCGGCAGACAACAAGATCATCAAGAAGATCCAGGAAGCGACTGGCGTCACCATTGAGATCGAATATCTCGTAGGTGACATGGAACAGAAAGTCGGTATAATGATCGCCGGCGGCGACTATCCTGATTTCATTGGACCCGGCCAGGCTCGCGGTCAGTTCCTGAACGCCGGCGCATTCGTAGCACTTGACGATTATCTTCCCAACTATCCGAACCTCTGGAAACATTATGAACCTTACCTGGATGTACTCCGCAGCGTTTCGTCGGACGGCAAGATATACATCATGGACATCTGGAGCCGTGAGTACTGGCTGAACGACGGAGAGGACACCGCATATCAGGTGGGCTATAATGGACCTGCTTTCTGGACACAGAAAGACGTGCTTGCATGGGACAATTATTCATATCCGAAGAATCTGGACACTTACTTCGATCTGCTCGAACGTTACTACAAGGCTCATCCTACGATCGACGGCCAGCCTACACTGGGATTCGAAGTACATTCGCAGGATTGGCGTTCGTTCTGCCTGAAGAATGCTCCGCAGCACCTCATCGGCGGACGTAACGAAGGCGACGTCGTTGTCCGTCCTGATCTGACAGTCGAGATCTACCAGAACAAGGATTATGCAAAGACATATTATAAGAAACTCAACGAAATGTATAAGAAAGGCCTGATCAATCCTGAGACATTCTCCAGGAACTATGACGACTATCTGTCAGTCATCTCCACAGGCCGTGTATTGGCAATGTTCGACCAGCAGTGGAACTTTGGTAGCGCAGAAAACGTTCTGATTTCCGAAGGCAAGTATGAACGCACATATGTACCTCTCGGAATCAGCCTTGACGGTAACGAGGCTCTGCCATACAACAGGTATAAGAGCGCAGGTATCGTAGGCGGCAACGGAATGGGCATCAGCGTGAAGTGCAAAGACATCCCGCGTGCTCTCGAATTCCTGGATTACATGCTCAATGAAGATGTCCAGAAGCTCTGCTACTGGGGTATCGAAGGCGAAGACTATTATGTTGATGAAAACGGACGTTACAGACGTACCCAGGAACAGAGGGACAACTTCAACAATCCTGACTGGGTGAAGGCCAACTCCGGTATCAACTTCGCCAACCTGTTCCCGAAGATGCAGGGCCGTTACTCCGACGGTAATGCTTGCGGCGCTGGCAACCAGCCCGAAGAGATACTCGAAGGCATGTCCGACTATGACAAGGAATTCCTTGGCAAATATGGATACAAGATTAAGGATGAGTTCCTGCCTCTGGCAGAATATGCAGGATATCCTGAAGTATGGTCCATCTTCTCCACCATGGATGAAGACAATCCTGTAAAGGCGGTCTTCAACGAAATCACCGATCTGCAGAACCGTTATCTGCCTGGCGTGATCATGTCTGACGACTTCGATTCTGCATGGGCCGACTATATTAAGAAATACGAGAGCGTCGATTATCCGATGCTTGAGAAAGAGATCGAGAAAGAGATCAAGGCACGTTACAAGAAATAAAACTGATCCTTCTCTTCTTTCGGATAAAGAAGAGGCGACCGCAAAGCCGGCCGCCTCTTCTGATATGATACAGTAAAATCGAAATTTTGTACAGGTTGATTTCAAAGCTGGGGGGATGGAATTATGGCGACCACAAGTTTGGCGACTGGCAGGGCGGTTCCTGGAAAACCCAAAAGCAACTTTTTCGAACAGGTTAAAAAGCAGAAGGAACTTGTCCTGATCACGATACCTTTCATTGTATATTTCTTCATATTCAACTATCTGCCGTTGTGGGGACTTACAATGGCATTCCAGAATTATAAGCCTTACAGGACTTTCTGGGAACAGGAATGGGTCGGTTTCAAGCATTTCCAGAAACTGTTCACCGATCCTGCTTTCTACCGTGTATTGCGTAACACTTTGGCGATGAGCCTGATCAATCTTGCGTTTAGCTTTATCACTGCCATAGTTTTTGCTCTTCTTTTAAATGAAATACCTAAGCAGTTATATGGATTCAAGCGCGTTGTGCAGACAATATCGTATATGCCCCATTTCCTTTCGTGGATAATCGTCTGCGGCCTTGTTTCAACCATTCTTTCAATGGATGACGGGATCATTAACAACTTGCTGTTAGCATTGGGGCTTGTCAAAGAAAAGATTCATTTCCTTGGGAAACCGGAATATTTCTGGTGGATCGTAGGTTTTACAAATGTGTGGAAATCAATGGGATGGAACAGTATCATATACCTGGCGGCAATCACTTCGATTGACCCATGTCTGTATGAAGCTGCAGCTATTGACGGTTATGGGCGTTTCGGCAGGATGTGGCACATAACACTTCCTGGAATCAAATCGACCATTATCGTTCTTCTTATAATGAACGCAGGCTGGATCCTCAATGCAGGATTTGAGATACAGTTTATTCTGGGTTCAAACGGACTTGTCCTTGATGTTTCCGAAACCATCGACATTTACGTATTGAAAAAAGGCTTCGCAGGAACTGCTGGAAGCGGTTTTGCTTTCGGTACCGCGGCAGGTATGTTCAAGACCGTGTGCAGCGCTGCGATCCTGCTTATCTGCAACAAGGTATCCGGCTGGCTGGGCGAAGAAAGACTGGTATAAGTGTGAACGTGATTGCGATGCTATTTGGCTTGGAGGTATATGGAGATGAAAAGGTCTGTTGGTGACAAAATTATCGATGCGATAATCGTGTTCTTTATGTTACTTGTCATCATTGCGATGCTGTATCCGATGTGGAACACGCTTGCCGTATCGTTAAATGATGCGAGGGATTCCATAAAGGGCGGAATCTATCTGTGGCCGAGAAAATGGTCGCTTTACAACTATCAAAGCATATTTAAAACTGATAAAGTATTCAACGCATTTTTGATATCAGTAGCGCGTACGATCATAACAACGATACTGAACGTGTTCTTCTCGGGACTGCTGGCGTATGTATTGAGCCATAGGGAGTTTGTTCTTAAAAGGTTCACGACAGTATTCATGCTTATGACGATGTATATCAACGCAGGTCTGATACCGCAGTACTTCCTGTACCGCAACCTCGGACTGAACAATACATTCTGGGTATATATACTCCCGGCGATGGTGGGTGCATTCAATGTCATTGTCATTAGGACATATATAAATTCTTTGCCTCCGTCCCTTGCGGAATCGGCGAAGATAGACGGCGCCAGCGAAATGAAGATATACTTTTACGTCATATTCCCGATGTGTCTTCCGGTCCTGGCTACTGTTGCTCTTTGGGTCGCCGTCGGCGCATGGAACGACTGGTTCACTTCATATATATTTGCACCGAAACAGAGTTTGAGCACGCTTCAGTATGAGATGATGAAAATAATTTCTTCTTCGATGCAGCAAGGTGCCGCACAGACACCGGATTACCTGCAGCAGTCGAAATCGCAGCAATCAAGCATGGTTACTCCGAACTCTCTGCGTGCATCTATGACCATCGTTGCGACTGTGCCGATCCTGGTCGTATACCCGTTCCTTCAGAAGTATTTTGTGACTGTCAACATCGGTAGTGTTAAGGAATAGCTTGAGGAAACAGATTTAAGCATGCATCCCCTGTACTGCGTGCAATACGGCAGCGCTGTCACTTGCGGCAGTATCTGAACCGTTAAGGAATCAACCGATGATTAAGCGCAGTGCCAGGCATGTGCCTGGCACTGCTTTATTTCATCTCGAATCCCGTGACGGCAATGGCTTTTCCAATCTTTCATGTTTTTCGGTCTCCTTCCATGTCTGTTATACTGCAGTTTTACACCTACGACTTTTGTTTTATATCCCTAAAAATACTTATCCCTGCAGGTTTCCATAAAATAGATAAACTTTTTCTTGACCGCAAGGATACTGCTTTCGTGAACAAGCATACCGGAGGAACAGGTGCATCGGCAGGCAGGCAAACAAATGGCGGACAAGATGGACTTAGGCTGCCATGCTTTACCACGGATACCATGTACAGTATAATTGAGATATGAAGAATCTCAGCCATGTGCTGGACGGCTTTGGAACGTTCCGGCAGATGCATGAAGCTGTTCCCGGGCTGAGCGGCGTTAAGAGCAAGCCGAAGGAAGGTAGTTTGGTCATATGAACAGGCTTTTCGAAATCGTATACATATTGCTCGGCAAAGAGAGGGTAACGGCAAAGGAACTGGCTGAGCGCTTCGAAGTATCTCAGCGCACTATTTACAGGGATATAGAGGCACTCAGTATAGCCGGGATCCCTGTATACACGGAGAAGGGCAAAGGCGGAGGGATCGGGCTGCTTCCCGGGTTTACCCTTAATCGTTCCCTGCTGAGCGAACAGGAACAGGAGGAAGTGATTTCCGCCCTGCAGGCGCTGGAAGCGGTCAATCCCCGGAAAACAGCACAGTCGCTGACAAAGCTTTCGGCTGTTTTCAACAGGAAACTCGTCAACTGGATAGAAGTAGATTTTTCAAGTTGGGGCCGTATGGACGACGGCTTGTTCGACAGGCTGAAGAAAGCGATCTTCGAAAAGATCATAGTAGAATTTGATTACTACAGTTCAAAAGGAGAGAAAACACACCGGAAAGTTGAGCCCGTCCAACTGTTCTTCAAGCATCAGGCCTGGTATCTGAAGGGCTTTTGCCTTTCGAGGCAGGATATGCGGTTGTTCAAGCTGACAAGGATCAAGAGTCTGCAGCTTACCGACCGGCATTTCAATGAAAGGCGTTATTCGGAGGCACTGACGAAGGACCCGGCCGAAGAGAAAAGCGAAAACCCTGTTGAACTGAAACTGAAAATATGTCCGGAAATGGCTTATCGTGTCTATGATGAGTTCGAGCCCGGGAATATCCGAATGCAGCCGGACGGGAGCTTCATTGCCGTTGCCGCTTTACAGGAGGACGAGTGGCTGTACGGCTATATCATGTCATTCGGCGAGTACGCCGAAGTGATCGGACCTCCGCATATCCGTGAGATTATACGGAAAAAGCTGGAGAAAACTTCTGAAAAATATGTTTAATATGACACTTAGTTGACATATTAAGTGTTCTATAGTAATGCCATAAACTGATAAGGAGGTATTGCTATGGAAGAAAAATACTGTCAATCCTGCGGAATGCCGATGGGATCAACGGATGAACTGTACGGGACGAACCAGGACGGGACACTGAATGGAGACTACTGCAAGTACTGCTATGTGGACGGGGCATTTACGGCGGACATTTCCATGGAAGAAATGATCGAAGCATGTGTTCCGCATGTGGTATCCGCAAATCCCGGCATGAGCGAAGACGATGCAAGGAACATGATGAGAGGATTTTACCCTGGATTGAAACGCTGGAAGAAATAGAGTAAAATGGTAGCAAGCATGCCATACGGGCAGGAAAAAATTTACTCAGACCGGGGGACGGTTCTCCTGTCTGAGGGGTGTCGCCCCTGGGACAGGAAAGCCGTCCCCCAGTATGCAAATAAGTGGCTGTGTTCCTTGCCTGGCGCCATAATGCTGCAGGAGGTATTCGCTTTGCTGATCAGGGAAGTAAATGAATCAGATCTTGACTCGCTGCAGGAACTGTACCTGTACCTGCATGAAAATGAAAAGCTGCCGGAAACGCCGGAACTGATCTCGCTCTGGAGGGAAATGATCGCCGACAGGGATTATCATATCCTGGTCGGAGAAGTCGACGGCAGGATAGTATCAAGTGTCACTGTTATAGTGATAAAGAATCTGACGCGCTGCATGAGGCCTTATGCGCTGATCGAAAATGTGGTGACGCACAGTGATTACAGGTGCAGGGGATATGCCGGGGCCCTCATGCAAAAAGCAGTCGATATCGCAGGAAGCAGCGGATGCTATAAAGTCATGCTGCTTACCGGAGCAAAGGATGAGAACACATTGAGGTTTTACGAAAAGTGCGGGTTCAACAGCAAGGACAAGACAGCGTTCATCAAATGGATCGAGGAGTAGAGACATGATAATCAGCGCATCACGAAGGACAGATATCCCGGCTTTTTATTCCGGGTGGCTGATCAACCGGCTGCGTGCCGGTTACGTTCTGACGCGGAATCCGATGAACCATGCCCAGGTAAGCAAGGTTATACTGTCGCCTGATATCGTCGACTGTATCGTGTTCTGGACCAAGGATCCGCTGAATATGCTCGATAAGCTTGATACCATCGACAGTATGGGCTATAAATACTACTTCCAGTTCACACTGACGCCCTATGGCAGATCCGTTGAGAGAAGACTGCGTGACAAGGAAGAGATATTAAAGACTTTCTGCGAACTGAGCGACAGGATAGGTAAGGAGAGGGTCGTCTGGAGGTATGACCCGATCATTCTGAATGACGAGTATGGCCCCGAATATCACAGGGAGCAGTTTTCCAGGCTTTGCAGCAGGCTTGCCGGGTATACGGACCAATGCATCATAAGTTTTGTGGATAAATACCCCAAGCTTAGGACGAACATCATAAGGGAAATCAGCAAGGATGAGATGACCGAACTCGGACAGATGATATCATCTGTTGCAGGATACTTTGGCATTACTGTGAAAGCCTGCTGTGAAGCGGCATTCCTGCGCGAATATGGCATAGAGAAGGCCCATTGTATCGATAAAGCGCTGATAGAAGATATCTGCGGATACAGCCTCGATATAAAAAAAGACAGGTATCAGCGTGATTCCTGTGGTTGTTATGAAAGCACAGACATTGGCGCATACAACACATGCATGAATGGCTGTATATACTGCTATGCGAATTACAGCGATGTGTCCGTGACCGGCAATGTCAGGAGGCATGACCCGCAGGGGGAACTCCTGGTCGGCCGGGCCGGGGACAATGACAAAATAACGTTAAGAGAGCCGAAGTCAAACAAAGACGGCCAACTGGAGATTTTTTAGGATGTCATGCTTCCCAATCATGCGCCGTGATCAGGCATGAGCGTCAAAAGCACCGGTACCGATGCAGCTTGCCCGCGATGGGAAGTGCCGGACTGGGATTAGAGCCCGCCCGGTTCAGCGGATTACGCTGATATACTCTCTATCTTTTCTCTATTCTCGATAATGTATTTCAGCATCCGACGGTTTGTTTTCGCCAATTCCCTAAACATGTCAATGCTTTCAATGTATGCGACACAGATCATCTAATGCCCCTGCCGTATTTTTCACCGTACATGGTATGATCTTTGCCGAATTTATCAGACCGGGGAAGAGGTTTTCCCTTCAGCAGGTTCTGCTCGATATATTCCAGCGCTGTACTGATCACATCCGGGTATTGCATGGTGTTTCCTCCCGTACTGTGCGGTGGTTTCAGTATACAGTATAAATTATAATAAAACATTTCCTGTACTGCTATGATTGGGGTGCATATAATTAAGGTGTCAGGCACGCAGTAGGTCATTTATCCATTGGAAACAGTCTGTCCGCGATTATGCAAACATTCGTACCGGAAGGGTTTTCATGGACGCACAGGTGAGAATGTTAGCATTGAAAGTATCAAGGTAAGGCGCCTGGCAATATGCATAAAAGAGGTGTTGTGCGGTGGGAAATCCGGAAATTGGGAATCAGCATCCATCATTTGAGGAAAACGCCGTGTCTCCGGGAGAAATTCCGGGAGATATCATAACAATAGCTACATTTGATTTTCTTTCGAACGAACTGGCTGAGAAAATAGCACTGATGCAGTGGAATATAAAAGACCCTCGTTTTGTCAACCTGATCAGGCTTTCTATCTATGAAGGGAAAGCAAACAGTGACTGCTTTAATATCGTGGCGACAAACAGGAAAGGCGATGTCGTCGGCAGGCTGTATTGCCTGCGAAGCAGATCGGACCCCCATTTATGGTATTATGGTGATCTGGCAGTAGATGTGGGATATCGAAGGCGGCATATTGCAAGCCAGATGCTTTTGAGTGCTGTCAATACCATGCAGGACAGAGGCTGCCGTGTTTTACGGACTTATGTGGAGCCAGGGAACACAGCATCGATAAATATGCAAAGGAAATTCGGGTTTATGGAAAAACCATATGAACCATTCGATGATCTGATAAACGTAGGACAGTTGATGTTTGAAAAAGAACTGGAGCAGTATGATGCCGTTCCGGCTACTGCGGAAGATGCTGAATTTGCAACCATGATCTATGGGAAAAATGCTGAGATTTTGCAATGGGACAGTATCATGTATAACGCGTGGAAGAAGATACTATCCGTATCGGATCCTGATGAAACATACTTCCTGATATACAGGGGGGCTATGCCCTGTGCATTGCTGAAAATAAACGGGCTAATGAATGGGGATACAGCATGGATCGGTATGCTTGCCGTCGAACCGGCAATGCAAAGGAAAGGCTGCGGCACATATGCGCTAAGATTTGCAGAGAATTATATCCGTGCCAGGGGAAACAGGAAAATCAGGATAAAAACGAACGAGGATAATGTCCCCGCTGTTAACCTGTTCAGGAAACTCGGGTATGATCCTGTCGATCAGTGCGGATCGACTGCAGACGGCGGAGTGAAGAGAAGAGATTACATATTCGAGAAAATACTGGGATGACTGCAATTTGATATATACTATACTACATTAGCAGTACTGCATCTGATATAATCGTAACATGAGTATTTTGGCGAGGTTGACGCGTGTCTGGCTGACGAGGCAGTTGCAGCCATTCACGTTCAAAAGTGAATATGACGGGAAGCTGGATTTTGCCGATTGTAAGGGTCTTGGCCTCTATGTCCATATCCCGTTCTGCAGGCAGCTTTGCTCGTTTTGCCCGTATTGCAGGCAGCTCTATGATGAGAAAGCCTGTGATGAGTATATCGACCATTTGATCCGGGAAATCCGTCTGGCGGGTTCGCAGCTGAAAGAGAAAAATCGCGTGACCAGCCTTTATTTCGGCGGCGGGACGCCTGCCCTGGCTGCGGAGAGGATCGGAGAGATCATTTCTGTGATCGGCGAGTACTTTGACATTACCGAAGGGACAGGCCTCGAACTGCACCCCGATGATGTCAGCGAAGAAACGCTTACTGTCCTCCGTGCTGCAGGTGTGACCAAAATAAGCATCGGGATCCAGTCATTCGGGGACAAGTTCCTTTCGATACTTGGCAGGAAAGGTCTCGATCCCGTGCGTGTTGAGGCGGCGCTGGAAAAGGTCCCGTTCGAGACCGTATCCATGGACTTCATATTCGCGCTGCCAGGACAGACTTTTGATGACCTGAAGGCGGACATAGATACGGCGTTCTCGATCGGAGCTGACCATGTGGCAATATACCCGTTCATAGATTTCACCTTTGCCGGTTCCGGCGTCAGCCCCATGGGCAAACAGGAAAAGAGGAAGCTTCTGGACAGCATTACGCTCTACTGCCTGTCAAAGGGGTATACAAGGGATTCTATCTGGACATTTTCAAACAAACCCGGGGCGAAGTACTCATCCATGACGAGGGACAACTACCTGGGGTTCGGCTGTTCTGCCGTTACGCTCCTGCGTGACCAGTTCAGGATCAACACGTTTTCAGTGAAGGAATACCAGGAAAGGATCCGGAACAGCATGCTGCCCACTTCTCTGACGCTGCGGTTCACCGAACGCCAGAGGATGATCTATTACCTTTTCTGGTCTGCCTACAGCACAAGGGTCGATCCGCATAAATTTGAGGATTTCTTCGGTGTGCCCCTTGAAAAAGTTTACGGATTCGAGCTGTGGCTGGCAAAAAAACTGGGCTTCATCGTCGAGGAAGACGGCGTTTACCACATGACGCTCAAAGGGGCGTTCTATTACCACCATTATGAAAGTTACTACACCCTTGCATATATAAACAAGATGTGGGGTATCATGCGGCACACTGCTTTTCCGGAAAAAATCGTCCTGTAAACCGACTATATGATTTCACTTCAATAGGCCTTAAAACCCGCAGGAGATGGCGTATACATTTTCCCGGCAAAACACTGACGATTTTGTTAATAATTGAAAAATATAGTATAATTGGAACGGAAATCACATTATGAGGAGTTGTGTGAAATGAACGCTTTGTTTTTGACGGTAACGGCAGGACAAGGCCACAATTCCACGAGTTATGCTCTGGCACGCTACCTGGAGACCCAGGGAGTGGATTGCACCGTGCTCGATACTTATAAGTACCTGAGCAAGCTGATAGGCGAAATAGTGGATGTCGGTTACGCATCCATTGCTAAGCATTCCCCGAAACTGCACCTGATCATGTATGACAACGCCGAAAAGGTATCCGGGAATGAAAAAACGCGTAAAACATTCCTGCCCTATGCGATCGCGGAAGCTTCGAAGAGCAAGATGCTGAAATACATAAAATTGAAAAAGCCTGACGTTATCATCTGCACCCATGTTTTTACCGCCATCATCATTTCGCAGATGCGGAAGGATGGCATCCTGGATGGCCGGATCCCGGTCTTCGGGATAATAACTGATTTTACGCTGCATCCTTTCTGGGAGGATACGGTACTCGATTATTATGTGGTGGCAAACGAACTGGTGGTACATGAGGCCCGGAGGAAAGGGATCGATGCCGATAAACTGCTGCCTTTCGGCATCCCGGTGAAGGAGGAGTTCTCTGTCGACATACCAGCGTCGGAAGCCCGGGCCAGGCTGAGCATCAAGGATAAATTGACGATGCTGGTGATATCGAGCAGTGTCGGGTTCGGAAACATCCCGGAGATCCTTTCGGACATGGACAAGGTCCCGATGGATTTCCAGATCGTCGTCATATGCGGCCGCAACACGCGCCTCTCCCAGAAGATCATTGGTACGCCCTACAGCAAGGATGTGGTCGTTGAGGGCTATGTCGACAACATGGAACTTTACATGGATGCGGCGGATGTGATAATAACCAAGCCTGGCGGTCTGACCGTGTCCGAAGCGCTTACGAAACGGAAACCGCTTATCGTTACCGATCCGATCCCCGGAGTTGAAAACCGCAACGCCTATTTCCTCATGAACAACGGTCTGGCTGTATATGCCGGCAGATACGCGAGGATCTGCGACGTGATAATGCAGATGTATTCACGGCCCGAGAAACTGGAGCAGATGAGGCAGGCACAGGAAACATACGGCAAAAGGCACAGTGCGAAAAACATGGGCGATTTTATAATAAAACTGATCGACATGTAAATAAGAAACAGGGTGCAGGGCACCCTGTCCTTACTCCATTATCCTGACTGCTTCCTTTTCGTTTTCATACGCGGACCTCAGCAGTGAAGCGATCCTTGCCCTGGTTTCGGGTATGGAAGCGTCCTCGTTCGTCTTGATCCTGAAAGCTTCCATCCAGGCATCGTATACGGACCGGTACAGTTCCGCCAGTTTGGTTTCGCCGGCCTTTTCGAAATACCTGTAAGCATATTCCTTCAAAGCTCCGTATGTTCCGAGGAAATATTCGGCATTCCATGACGAAGCCAGGCCTGGGTCCTCATCGAATATCCTGATCAGGGCCGGATATGCTTCGAGTCCGTTTGCGTTTTCGCACCATTCTCCGCCTTTGAGGTGGTACGCCGCAAGTCTTTTAGTATCCTGCAGGATCTGTTCATCCGTCTTTCCGGATATGCCTGTGACAGTCAGGACCGAAAGGATCGGCAGTTCGCGTTTTCCAAGCAGATCATAGGGCATCAGGGCAGGATTTGCCGGATCGGGATTTCCATCGTTGACCGCGAGCACGGAGAACATCTGCGAATCATCGTCATATCCCGTGATCAGGCCCCATTCCGGAACACCTATGTCCCAGGATACAGCGGGGATGCCGCGGTCGATGCTTGCCTTGATGATACTGATTGCTTTGAGCCGTCTCTCCTCTTCGATGTTATCCTGTTCCCAGTAGCGTCCGACGTAATCACAGAGAAGGCCGCCGTTCTCGACCCACGGCTTCTGGCTTTCAAAGTCCCAGATGCTTGTCGCCGACGGGCAAAGGTCCCTGCTGACCCACATCCTGAATGCAAAGCCGGATGTAGCGACGATATCTTCCGCTTTTTCGGAATATGGACTGTTTTTGACCGCTGCGGACAGTGATTTTGCGAAGGAAAACAGGTAACCTGTCGAATCGCGCACACCGTCCCATGAAATGTTAAGGTACTTTTTCATTTAATTCCCTCCTGTATTAGTTTTCAGCATTTTATGTTACAAAAGCATCCTTGACGGGCCCCTGGATGCAATTTTCAGGCCATGATCGTACTTTCGTTCCGATCCCCGGCTTTCACCGGCGGAGGCTGATGAATGCGTTCGGCACGGCTGATACGGACATCGTCATGTTTGACAGGTTATGCACGGGTTGATTTCCCCAGGCTCAGCTTTTCAATGGTATATAGATTTTTTCGCTGTATGTGCGGGAGCTTTCGATGTATGTTTCGAACTCGCAGCCGCCTGTGTGTTCATACCCGCTGTTTGGCAGCCACTCGTTGTATATGTAGTCCCAAGTGCGGTGGATGGTGTTTATGAAGTCGAAATGTGAACTCTGAGGTGTCGCAAATACCGCATACAGGCCGCCCGGGACCGTAAGTTCGATGGTGTTGCCCGTATCTCCGAGAGCGTCGCTTTTTCTGACACCTATGAAATAATCAAGTTTATTTTCATTTTGATTCCACACACAGACGCCGAAGTCTGCACAGGTTTTTCCGCCTGTCAGCTTTTTGGACCATTTTCGGCTGTTGTATTTGTTCCAGAACTTGGGCGGGCAGTCTTCATCACTCTTATAGACCACTAATTCGAATGGCTCGAGGTATGTAAGCTCCGGTTTTACTTCGAACGGTTCCGCTTCAAAGATGATCGGTTCATACAGCTTCAGACTGTTCAGTGCAGCTTTGTACTCCGAAGGCAGGATGTGGTGTTCTGCAAAAAATGCCCGGGTGAAGTTCTCCTTGGAGTTGAAGCCGTATTCAAACGCTATTTCACAAACAGGCACACCCTTGCGCATATTCCTTACGATCTCTGTGAGCCTGCGCTTGCGTATATAATCGGCAGGAGTAAGCCCGGTCGCTTCTTTGAAAACGCGGATGAAATGGTAGTTTGAGTAACCGGAAACCTTTGCGCAATCGGCTATCGTGATCTCATTTTTCAGATTCTCCTCTATATAATCTATCGCCCGCTTTATATGGTTTTTGTAATCCATGACCGACCTCCATGTTAAGGATAGCATATAAAGGAAAAAAACGATTGATATTAATTGCGGAATCTGTTTTAATCTAAATAAAACGGTGTCCGGCGCGGCGATCAGACGCATTTTACGGGGATGCCGCCGGTATTTGCGGCGATCCCTGGACCTTTACGGCGCTTATATTTGAATAATACCAAAAGGATCATTTCCGATAAATATGTATCTGTATGCCGCAGCAGATACCCTATGCCGAGGTGTTGAATGGAACTGCAGACTGAAAGACTGATACTTCGTCCGTGGCTGGAATCGGATGCGGAAAGCCTGTATGAATACGCAAAGGATCCAAGGGTGGGTCCTATGGCAGGATGGCCGCCGCATACGAGCGTGGAGAACAGCCTCGGGATAATCAGGAATGTACTGGCCGTGGATGAGAATTACGCTGTTTGCCTGAAAGAGGACAACAGGGCAATCGGCAGTATCGGGCTCATGGTGGGGAAAGCCAGCAACCTCGACTTGCCCGAAACGGAGGGCGAGATCGGGTACTGGATAGGTGTGCCTTTCTGGGGAAAGGGACTCATACCTGAGGCGGCCAGGGCGCTGCTCCGCCATGGATTTGAGGACCTGAAGCTGACAAAGATCTGGGCCGGATATTTCGACGGCAATGTCCGGTCAAGGTGGGTCCAGGATAAGTGCGGCTTCAGGTATCACCATACAAGGAAGGATGTCCTATGGCGGCTGACCGGAGATATCCGCACACTGCACGTTACCTGCCTTACGAGAGATGACTGGGAGAAGAACGTATCAGTGCAGGATAGGGAGTGATCCGTATGAAGAAAGTGAAAATTACAGTTATGAGGCGAACAGTCTATCAGGACCTGATAGACGAGTATGAAAACCCATTGGAGAATGCCTGCGACATGAAAACCGGACAGGTTTTTATCGCCAATGGATGGAGGAAGCCGGAAGGCCTGTGCGATAGTGCATGGGAGAGCATGTCCGCCTTCGTGATGGCTCTTGCCCACGGAGCAGAAGGCTTGTACGACGGATGGATGAAGAACAGGAAGTCGGTCATGATATCGTGCAACGACGGCTTCCGCCCCGTGAGCTTCCTGATCGAGGCACTGGATGAGGAAGCGGACTGAAAAATGATGCGCGTCCGGCAACCGGGCGCCGATGTTCATACAAGACCAAGGAGCCGCACGGCCTGTGTCACGGTAAAGCAAATGACGATGCCGGTGATCGTTGGTATCAGGAATGAGAGCCCGGTCCATTTCCAGCTGCCTGTTTCCTTACGGATGGTCAGCAGGGTCGTCGCGCATGGGAAATGGCACAGTGAAAACAGCATGGTGCAGACGGCCGTCAGCCAGGTCCATCCGTTATCCGCAAGCAGCCGGCGAAGGTCGTCCAGGCTGTCGAATTCCAGTATTGCACCTGATGACATATAACTCATGATGATTATTGGAATGACGATCTCATTCGCGGGCAGTCCCAGGATGAAAGCCATAAGGATATAGCCGTCCAGCCCGATCAGACGGCCAAAGGGATCCAGGAATCCCGCACAGTGGTCCAGCAGGCTGATGCCGTCCACGGACACATTGGCCATCACCCAGATGACCATACCGGCAGGCGCTGCCACGATAACGGCGCGGCCAAGGACGAACAGTGTCCTGTCCAGCAGCGACCGGACGAGGATCTTTCCAAGTTGGGGCTTCCGGTATGGAGGAAGTTCCAGCGTGAAGGAAGACGGCAGCCCTTTGAGGATGGTTTTTGACAGCAATTTCGATATCAGAAGTGTGATCACTACGCCCAGCAAAATGACTGCCAGTACTGAGACCGCTGCGGCAACGGATCTGAAGGCTCCGGCCGCTTCCGCGATGAATATGGCGGACAGTGCGATCAATGTAGGGAACCGGCCGTTGCAGGGAACGAAGTTATTAGTGACAGATGCGATCAGCCTTTCACGGGGAGAGTCGATGATACGGCAGGCAATGACTCCGGCGGCATTGCAGCCAAACCCCATGCACATTGTAAGTGCCTGCTTCCCATGGGCGCATGCCTTCTTGAAGAAGTTGTCGAGATTGAAGGCAACTCTTGGAAGGTAGCCGAGATCTTCCAGCAGCGTGAACATCGGGAAGAATATTGCCATAGGAGGCAGCATAACTGACACGACCCAGGCAAGCGTTCGGTACATGCCCAGGATAAGCATGTCATGCAGCCAGCCCGGCGCTCCTGCTTTCATCAACAGGCCGGACAGATGGCCCTGGAGCCGGAACAGGCCGTCTGCCAGCAACTCTGAAGGGTAATTCGCTCCCTTGATGGTGATCCAGAACACGATCCCAAGCATGACAAGCATTATCGGGATCCCCCATGTCCTGGAGGTCACGACGGAGTCGATCCTGCGGTCCAGCCTGTTGTAGTTTTCGGTTTCAAAGGTCACCACTTCACGGCTGATTTTTTCCGCAGTCTTCACGATGGCGGAAGCCACGACATCGCGGACCGCTTCCGTGCCGATGCCGGATTCCGCCAAAAGTGCACGGGCTTCGCCGATTTTCCGTTCCAGTTCTTTATAACCGGCAGCCTCTTCACTGTTTGCATCCTCAAAACCCAGGTATTTGCAGAGAGAATCAAGTAACCCCTTTTCTCCTTCTATCATGCGCAAAGCCGCCCATCGGCTGTTTATCCTGCCGGCGGCCAGTTCTTCCAATGCGGGCTGCAGGAGAGCTATGGCTTTCTCGACAGCTTCATCGTATGAAACCTTCACAGGCCTGGTTTTCTGGTATCCGTTGGCGACACGGTGCACGGCGTCTTTAAGTTCTCTCAGGCCTTCATTCTTTCTGGCGTTGGTACCGACGACCGGCACGCCCAATATCTGTGAAAGCTTCTTCAGGTTGATCCTGATTTTTTTTCTTCCGGCTTCATCCATCAGGTTGACGCATACAACTACATTGCCTGTGATCTCCAGGATCTGGAGCACCAGGTTCAGGTTTCTTTCCAGGCATGTCGCATCCGTCACGACTACGGTCACATCAGGATCCGCGAAGCAGATGAAATCCCTGGCCGCTTCTTCCTCTGCCGAGTTGGCGAGCAATGAATATGTACCGGGCAGATCGATCAGACAGCAGTTCCTCCCATTATGCCTGTACTTTCCCTGTGCATTGACAACAGTTTTCCCGGGCCAGTTCCCCGTATGCTGCTTGAGCCCTGTAAGGCTGTTGAATACTGTGCTTTTTCCGGTATTGGGATTTCCTGCAAGGGCTATTACAGTGTCGTCGGGAGAGTCGACATGCAGCTCGGGCATTTCCTTCAGGGCACCAAAACCGGTCGATTGACTTGTCAGCCCCATTGTGTATCCCTTCCTCGATGGTGATGCTGTCTGCTTTAATACCAGCAATAAATGATTTGCCTACGGCTAATATATGAACCGCCGGAATCATGTGTTACCTGCCGGGGTAAAATAGGACGGCGGAAACGTACAGCACCGCTGTGCTATAACAGCATAAAATATGCAGGGGCAACGGCAGATCCCGTTGCCATACATTACTCGGCTTGCAAGTTACAGTACATAAACGCCACGATCCGCTGTTTTACCGGCTTTCATGCCTGTGATTTTTTAACATTAAAAAATTCCAGATATGAAAGCCGGTTAATTTTTGCCAGATAATAAATTACCATCATTGGATAATTATCTCTATTCAGGACTGCCATATCTAATTATAGAATTTACTTGAATATTATATATGGGAGGAATGGTTATGGCGAAAAGGTCAATCGTACTGCTACTGGTGCTTGCAATGCTGGTGGTTGTAGTGACGGGCTGCGGTCAGGCTACATCAGGCAAAGGAAAGCTCGTGGGAGTCACAATGCCTACGAAATCGCTCCAGAGATGGAATGAAGACGGCGCCAATGTCAAGAAAGCCCTGGAGGCTAAAGGCTACAGGGTCGACCTCCAGTATGCCGACAACAAACAGGAGACCCAGAACAGCCAGATCGAAAACCAGATAACCATGGGATGCGACGTGCTGGTCATTGCTTCGATCGACGGCGGCGCACTGGGCGGAGTCCTTGAGCAGGCAAAGAAAAAGAACATTCCCGTAATTGCTTATGACAGGCTGATAACCAACACTGAAAACGTTGACTACTATGCAACATTCGACAACTATGGCGTCGGCAAGATGCAGGGTGAGTTCATCGTACAGGCTCTCGGCCTTGACAAAGGCGAGAAAGGTCCCTTCACTATGGAATGCTTTGGCGGTGACCCGGGCGACAACAATGCATACCTGTTCAACAAGGGAGCTATGGATGTCCTGCAGCCGTACATAGACGATGGAATCCTCGTTGTCAAGTCAGGTCAGACCAAGTTCCCGGACCAGATAGCTATCACGAACTGGGAGTCGAAGGGTGCGCAGGACAGGATGGATAACCTTCTGACTGCATATTATGCCGATGAGAACATCGACGTTGTCCTCTCGCCGAATGACAGCCTTGCACAGGGTATCGTCGCTTCGCTGAAGTCCGCAGGTTACGGCACGGCGTCCAAACCGTTCCCGATCCTCACCGGGCAGGACTGTGACAAGATCAATGTAGGCCAGATCATCCGCGGCGAACAGTCTATGTCCATCTTCAAGGATACCAGGATCCTCGCGGACCAAGTTATTGCCATGACAGAGGCTATACTGGAGGGCAGGGAAGTTCCGACGAACGCAACGTACGACAACGGTGTAAAGCAAGTTCCTTCATTCAACTGCGAGATCAAGTTCGCAAACAAGGACAACTGGAAAGAACTGCTTGTCGACAGCGGCTACTATCAGCTGTCCGATATACCGGATGCTCAGTAATACTGTCCTGAGGCTGGCGGCAGCTTGTCTGCCGCCATTTTAATAAAAAGGGAAAATGCTTAATCTATCGTTGAAGAGGAGCGGAAAATGTCGGAATATATCCTTGAAATGAAAAACATCACCAAAGAGTTTCCCGGGGTCGTCGCTCTTTCCAATGTCACCTTCCAGGTCAGGAAAGGCGAGATACATGCACTGGTCGGAGAGAACGGAGCCGGCAAATCCACGCTGATGAACGTCCTCAGTGGGATATATCCCTATGGTACATACTCAGGTGAGATCATATTCAAGGGTGCCGAGTGCAGATTCAGGAATATACGTGACAGCGAAGCGGCGGGCATAGCGATAATACACCAGGAGCTTGCGCTCAACCCGTTCATGACCATCGCAGAGAACATATTCCTTGGGAATGAAAGAGCCCGGCACGGAATGATCAACTGGGATGAGACCAACAGGAAAGCTGCCGAACTGATGAAGAGGGTCGGGCTGAATGAAAAGCACACGACACTGGTGAAAAACATAGGCGTCGGTAAGCAGCAGCTTGTCGAGATAGCCAAGGCGCTTGGCAAAAATTGCGAACTCCTTATACTGGATGAACCGACGGCGGCCCTGAACGACGATGATTCCGACCATCTTCTCGAACTTTTGCAGACGCTGAACAGGGAACATGGGCTGACTTGCATAATGATATCGCACAAGCTGCACGAGGTAATAAAGATCGCGCACAGCATAACCGTCCTCAGGGACGGGAAGACCATCGAGTCCCTTGACAACTCCGTGCATGTCAGTGAAAGCAGGATAATCAAGGGAATGGTCGGGCGCGAACTTACTGACCGCTTTCCAAAGCGTACTCCCAATATAGGTGAGGTAGGGTTCGAAATAAAAGACTGGGTCGTTTATGATCCCATGAATGAAGAGAGGGTCGTAATAGACCATGTGAACATCTATGTCAGGAAAGGTGAGATAGTCGGTCTTGCCGGCCTTATGGGAGCAGGGAGGACCGAACTTGCGATGAGTGTGTTCGGCAGGGCTTACGGCAAAAAGATAAGCGGTAAGCTGATCAAGGATGGAAAGGAAATAACGCTGAACAACATCAGCCAGGCAATAGCAAACGGCATAGCCTATGTCACCGAAGACAGGAAGACGGCAGGGCTTATACACATACAGGACATCAAAAGGAACATCACGCTGGCGAACCTGAAAGCGTTGACGAGCAACTTCGTCATAAACGAGGATGAAGAGATCCTGATAGGCAAGGATTACAGGGAACGGTTCGCTATCAAATCGACAAGCGTGTTCCAGAAAGTGGGCAACCTTTCCGGAGGCAACCAGCAGAAGGTCGTGCTGAGCAAGTGGATATTTGCCGCACCTGATGTGCTGATACTTGACGAGCCGACACGAGGCATCGATGTCGGCGCAAAATATGAGATATACAAGATAATCCTGCAGTTGGCTGATGCAGGGAAATGCATAATCATGATATCTTCCGAACTGCCTGAGATACTGGGTATCACCGACCGCCTGTATATAATCAACGAAGGGCGTGTCGTGGGTGAGATGAAAACGAGCGAAGCTACCCAGGAAGAAATCATGTCGACAATAATCAGAAGCTCGGCCGGACGATAGGGGGGAAACTTATGAACAAATTCAAAGATTCCATGGATCGCACTTTGCGGCAATACGGCATGATAATCGCACTGGTTGCCATTATTGTATTCTTCGTGTTCATGACAGGCGGCAGGCTCATCTGGCCGAGAAACGTTTCGATGTTGGTCCGCCAGAACGCTTATGTGCTCATTCTTGCCATAGGTATGATGTTCTGTATACTGACGGGCGGTAATGTCGATCTTTCGGTCGGTTCGCTGGTCGCACTCGTAAGCGCCATGTCGGGGTTGACGTTAACGACCCTTGGCCTCCCTTCGTGGCTGGCGATACTGATCAGCCTGCTGACAGGCCTTCTGGCAGGTATCTGGCAGGGGTTCTGGATAGCATATGTCAAGGTGCCTCCTTTTATTGCGACACTATCAGGCATGCTTGTTTTCCGCGGGATCGACAATATCATACTCGATGGACAGACTTTGCCGCTTTCGGGCCTGTATACCACCATCGGGACGGGCTCGGTCCCTGATATTGTTCCGGATACTATCCCTGATTTCCTGCATATCGGTGATCTGCTGCAGCTTCAAAACAAGCCTGAATATCTTAATGCGACGATGCTATTCACCGGGCTTGTATTATCTGTCATATATGTGCTGGCTGTTATCTTTAGCAGGCAAAGCAAGAAAAGACGCGGATATGAAGTGCAGCCGCTGGGCCAGACCATTGCCAAGATCATTGCGTTCTTTATCGCTATCAACCTGTTTTCCTACTGGCTGGCAATGGACGACGGCCTGCCGATAATGCTCATCCTGCTTGTAGCATTGTATGCCATCTATACGTTCATAGCGAACAAGACCGTACTGGGACGGCATATCTATGCTATGGGCGGAAATATCAAGGCGGCGGAACTTTCCGGAGTCAACACAAAAAAGATGATGTTCCTTGTGTATGCGAACATGGGGCTTTTAGCCGGAGTTGCAGGGATAGTTACCGCAGGCAGGCTGATGGCTGCATCGCCGAATGTAGGTCAGGGCTTTGAACTGGATGCTATCGGCGCGTGCTTCATCGGCGGAGCTTCAGCATACGGCGGTGTCGGAACGATATGGGGAGCTGTTGTTGGAGCTTTCATAATGGGCGTAATGAACAACGGCATGTCGATCATGGGACTGGATGTGTTCCTCCAGTCAGTGGCAAAAGGTCTCGTGGTACTTTTTGCAGTCGCATTCGACATGTATTCGAAGTCAAAATCCAGGCTCGGCTGAACTCGACAGGAAATGTGATACGGGGCTGTTTCAGGATCAGATCCGCTTTGGACCGAATCGGTTTGATTATTATGATCCGATTCGATTTGATCCGAATCGATCCGGACGCCCCTTTGTCTTTTAACGGTATAGTCCCGGTGACAGGGATGCAGTTGCTGATATACGGATCCGGACTGCAAGACAGGCATCATCGTAACGAGTATGTTATAATAGTAATGAACTTCAGCATGATGTACCATGCTTGAGGGGGCATTCAAATGAAATGGCTGTACAAGATATCGACTGCCCTTCTGTTTGCCACTGCGGTCGCATCTGCAGCATTGGCGATGTACTATCTCAACAAGGCAAATGAGGCTTACAACGGCAACACCGTGGATGTATTCAGCGGGAACCCGGAATACCACTTCTCATTGATAATTCATACCGGAGACGATGAAGAGTACTGGCAGAGCTTCAAGGAAGGCGTTTTTGAAGCCGGGAAGGTACATAATGCTGCAATCGAGTACAATCCCATATCCGACCCGGACAGCACAGACAAGATCATCGAATATGTGAATATTGCAGCCAAATCCAGGGTCGACGGGATAATCGTCAACGGCAGGAATTCGGAAGAATACTCCGAAGCTGTCAACAGCGCGGCTGAATCAGGGGTCCACATCGTGGTGGGCGCGGCGGAAACCGTAGACGGCAACAGGATCTCGTATGTCGGGACCAATTTCTACGACTATGGAGAAAAAGCCGCAAAACTGATATCCCAGGCATCCGACAAGGGATTTCCCATCGATCTTGCCGTGATACTGTCGGACGAGAGCCGGAATGGCATATCCCAGAGCGATATCATGATGAGCGGTATAAAAAGCGTAATAGAAAAGGAAAAAAGGATCAACCTCCTTTGCACGCTTTACAGAAGCAGTGATCTTCTGGGGGCGGAAGACCTTACAAGGGATATACTGAACCAGCATCCGGATGTGGACGTTATCTTCTGCACGAATGCCAAGGATACGGAAGCAGCTGCACGTGTCATCGTTGAGCGGAACCTGGTGGGGGACGTCGTCATAGTCGGCACTGGTCTGACTGAAGAGATCAGGCATTATATCCGGAAGGGGATCATATTCGGAGTCCTGGACAGAAACGGTTACGATGCGGGCTATAAAGCCGTGGAGACACTATGCGGCAGCATGGGGTATTCATTTCATTCTGATTATATATATATCGATACGGACATATACACGCAAATAAACATCGATCAGGGTGACAAAAAACGGTGAAGCATACGGCCGGGCGCAATGCTGAGGACGATTGGAGGCGCGGCTGTTATGGCGGGGATGCAGTGGCGTACCCGAAGGGAAACGCCGCCGCATTTGACGGAAACACGGCGGCATATTCGGGGAAATGCCCCTGCATGGCGGATACACGGCCGTATTTTCAAAATGGCGTGAGAGTTGGGGTTAATGACCATGGGGAAATTATGGAACAGGATGTTCAATAGTATCCAAACAAGGATAATCGCAGTTTTCGTGCTTACAATGGCTCTGACCAGCGCTGCAAGCATTTTCGTGCTGGGACTGTCGAGGAACATCATCGGGAAAATGGATGAGATGTTCGAAGCGAATGTTGAGATCGAAAATTTTCTGAATGACTTGCATACCGTGGATGCCCATCTCGTGAATTACCTCGTGACATCAGATTCGGACAGCCTGCTCTATTATTACAGGTACAAGGAGATCTTTTCCGAAAAAGTGGAGAACATGTTTTCCGAACTGCACGGGATATACGACCAGAATGACCTGATCTACAAGGATATCAAGTACATGGCCCAATCCTACTTCAATGAAGCGGACGCGGCCGTCGGCGCCAAAATGATAGACAACGCGGATGAGTATATTGCCAGGTACGCCGAAGCGAACAGGATAAACAGTTACATACAGATGTATGCCGGCCGGCTCAACTTGAACATCCTGGATAAAAATACCACCCAATACCTTGGCATGTCGGAGAATCTCAGCAAGCTCCACACGGCAAACCTGGTCCTTACGATATCCGTGATCCTGCTGAATGTGCTTGTCATCGCGTATATGACCTATAATATGACGAAGCCGATCATCAAACTCGCGCATTCGGCCGAAGAGATCTCCCGGGGCAATTTCGATGCTGAAGATATCGAGGTGGTTTCCCAGGATGAGCTCAGCATCATGGCCAATGCATTCAACGCGATGAAGCACAGCATAAGGAATTACATCAGGGAACTGCACAACAAGGCAGATACCGAGGCAAAACTGCTGGAACAGCAGATAGAGAACCTGAGGATGCAGTCACTGCTCGCGGACGCTGAAATGAAGGCACTGCAGATGCAGATAAACCCGCATTTCCTTTTCAACACCCTCAATGCGGGAGTCCAGCTTGCAACGCTGGAGGGGGCGGACAGGACATCGGCCTTTCTCGACAGTATGGCAAAGATATTGAGATACAATGTCAAGAGCCTGGACAGGACTGTGAGGATAAAAGACGAGATCGATACCATAAAAGCGTATGAGGATCTGTTTATGGTGCGTTTCGGTGATTCGATCAGATTTGAGTACAACATCGACCGGAACCTTCTCGGCATCAAGGTGCCGCCCCTGATTATCCAGCCTCTTGTCGAGAATGCAACGATCCACGGTATAGGCAACATGGAGAACGGCGGCGTGATAAGGATATCGCTGGAAAGATGCGGCGATATCGCCAGGATAATCGTCGAGGACAACGGAGCCGGGATGGATGAGGATACAAGGCAGAAGATCCTGAAGTGCCAACCGTTTGGATGCGACGAATCCGGCCATATGACCGGGATAGGAATATACAACGTGGTACAGAGGCTAAGGCTGTTTTTCAACTGTGAAGATGTCGTTGATGTCGAGAGTGCTCCCTGCCAGGGTACGAAAGTTGTTTTGAAGATACCATGTGATGCGGATAACGGGTTGGACCCAATCGGAACAGAAGGGGTGGTTACAGGTGTACAGCCTCATGGTGTGTGATGATGAACAGATCATGATAGAATCCGTCCGGCACATAGTAGAAAAAGAGTTCAGCAATATCCGGATCATCGCGACTGCAAGATCCGGGAGGGAAGCGATCGAAAAGACTTTGACGATCAAGCCGGATATAATACTGACGGATATTAGAATGCCCGGTATAAACGGCCTGGAAGCGATCAAGGAGATAAAAAAGGTCCACAAGGACGTGAAAATCATAATCATATCTGTATACGAATTTTTCGAGTATGCCAAACAGGCCGTCGAACTGGGAGTGAGCGAGTACCTTATAAAACCGGTGAAAAAAGAGAGGCTGGTTGAAGTCCTGCAAAGGATCGTTCACCAGTTGGATGATGAGAGGCGGAAATACAGATGGGAGCTTGAAGCCAAGGAGAGGATCGAAAAGATGCTCTCAGCCGTGGAACACAGCTTCATATATTCCCTGCTTTTTGCCCAGTCGCAGAGAACAGATATCAGCAGATATAAGAAGGAATTCTTCGATATTGATAACGATACAGGCTTCATTTTCGTGCTGATGTTCAGACAAAAAGGCAAAAAAGGCGATTACGACGCCCAACTGGAAAACAGCTTCGACAATGAAGAGATCTATACTCTTTTCAAGAACAATCTCAAGTACAGGTGCAAATGCATAATAGGTCCTGTAATGTTGGACAGGGTCGTCGTATATGTCGCCCAAAGCGTCGATGACCTGTATCAGCAAAGAGTGCAGGCGATCTCCTGCATAGAGGAGATCATGGACCTGCTGGGAAAGAAATATGATATCGAGTTCAAGGTCGGGATAGGAAGGATCCACGATGACCAGGACATCCTGCTGTCTTACCAGGAGGCGCTGAAGGCGCTCAATTGCGATGAGGGCGGCAGGATAGTGCATATAGATGATATAGCTCCCAACACAAGCGATGCCGGATACGAGATCGATCTGCTGGAGCAGAAGCTGATGATATCCCTGGAAAACGGCGATGTGCAAAGGTGCCTCACGATTTTGTCCGATATCTTCCGGAAGTATCCCAGTGTTTTCGAACAGGACAGCATCCACTACAGGATCATCGAAATGATGGCGGCGGTACGGCGCATTGCCATGGAAAACGGCATCAGGGACAAAACGGATCCGGGGCACTACATCAAGAGGATATTATGCTGTTGTTCCAGGGAGGAATTCGAGCAGGTATGTATCGAAGAGGTCAGGAACATAGCCTGCCAGATAAGCGCGAGGAAGAAAAGCAATATCGGGAAGATAGTCGAGTTGACTAACAAAATCATAAACGAAAGGTTCAGCGAGGACCTGAACCTGGACGATGTTTCGAAGGAACTGCACATCAGTCCGCAGTATCTGAGCAGGCTGTATAAGAACGAGACCGGTGAGAACTTCATCGAACGGCTGACGTCAGTCCGGATAGAAAACGCAAAGAAACTGCTGAAGGAATACACGTATTCCATCAAGGAAGTATGCTATATGTCCGGATACAGCGACCCGAATTACTTCAGCAAACTGTTCAAGAAACATGTCGGCCTGTCCCCGACCGACTATCAGAAGCAGGTCCAGGGAGGGTTCCAGCGTGGCCTGGATTGAGCCGCGGCGACTGTAACTGCAGGGATGTGCCTGAAATGTATTTTGGTTGTGAAGATCCAAGGATTTTTGCAGCCAAACAATTACAGAATTAAAGCATTTTGACACATATACAGTTCAAAAGCTATAATGGTATATATTACGGCATCCGGGAGGAATTTGCCATGAAAAAGGCGACCGCGTCCAGACCAGGATATATTGGGAAGCGGCTGGCTGTGTTGATTCCGGCCGTGCTTATCCTGACAGGACTTCTGCTGCCTCTGCCCGGCTGTATGCCGAAAAAAGCCGTTGGCAGCAGTGCCGGCGACAATGAAGATAATGTGCCGAAAATAGGGTTCATCTATGAAACGATGACAGTCCAAAGGTGGCAGAGGGACAGGGATATATTTGTGGCAAAGGCGCAGAACCTTGGCGCTGAAGTTATTGTAAAAAACGCTTATGAGGACAGTGAACTCCAGAAAGAGATCGCGATCGAAATGATTAACCAGGGAGTGGATGTGCTCGTAATAGTCGCTTACGATAAGGACAGCCTCAAGGATCTTGTCAAATATGCCCATAACCGCGATGTCAAGGTCATCGCATATGACCGCATAATAAGAAACGTCGATATAGACTTCTACATATCGTTCGACAACACTGAAGTAGGACGTCTGATGGGCAAAGCTGCCGTTGAAAAGGTACCTGAAGGGAATTATCTCATTCTTAATGGAACGGAGCGGGACAATAACTCCTTTTGGTTCAACGAAGGTTATTACAGTGTACTCAAACCATATATCGAAAAGGGCGCCATCAGCATCGTGGGTGAAACCTGGGTCGATGACTGGCGCTCGGAAAGTTCCTATGATTTCGTAAGCAAGATCCTGAACAGCGGGCAGAAGGTAGATGCCATCATTGCTGCAAATGACCAGCTGGCTGAAGGCGCTGTAACTGCTTTGAGTGAAAACAGGCTTGCAGGTGAAGTGTTCGTTACGGGGCAGGATGCCGAACTTGGCGCCTGCCGGAGGATAGTGGAAGGCACACAGGGATGTACGGTTTACAAGCCTATAAACGTCCTTGCCGAGGGGGCTGCCGAATTGGCTGTGAAACTGGCGGAAGGCAAGGATATCAGCGTATACGAGACAATATCCAACGGTGATTATAGTATACCCTGCAAGATATACAAACCGATCCTTGTTACAAAGGACAATATAGACGAAACGGTGATACAGGACGGATTTTTCACCGCTGAGCAGGTATACAGGAATGCACCGTGAAAGTCCGATCGGTCGGCTGTTTGGCAGTTCACGCTTGAAATTTTCCCCGTATCGAAATAAAATGTAAGACAGTTGGTACTGCCAGGTATAAGACCGGAATATGACCGGCATAAAAATCAAAACCGGAAAAACCGGAGCAGAACTGGTATATTAAAACCGCATTTACTGCTTGATTTGCATTATCAGGCTATTTATTCTGTATTATTTAAAATGAATAATCTGACAGGGGTTAATGTATCATGAAATATGATGTGGAATTGGTTGGAAAGATAGGGTCAATGGCGTTGATCCGCGAAAAAGAACATGATATCGATTATAATGTTTTCAGCCGCATCGGCAGCGAACTGCGCCCGGGAATGATATGGGTCAGTTCAGGCGCAGTGGAGATAGGGCGCCTGGATTACATAAAGCGCACAGGGCATGAACTGACCGGCCCGAAAGAAGACATAATGACCGATTATTCCGCCCAGGGACAAACGATACTGATGGAAGAGTATCGCCGGTACATCCCGTCGAAATACTCTGTCAGGCAACTGCTGGTGGAACACGTGCATTTCAATGATCCGGAAAAGCGGGATCATATATACCGGTTCCTGATGCGTTGCGTAAAACAGGATGCCATACCGATAGTGAATTACAATGACACCGTCAGTTTTGAGGAAAACAGGCGCTGGGAACTTGAGCAGCTTCGCAGTAATGGCCGCAGGGAAATAGTGGAATGCATCGACAACGATGAAACGGCCGCAGTGATAGCAACATTGGTCCATCCAAAGTACCTGCTCATTTTTACTTCCGTGGAGGGGATATATACTGACCCGAAGGACCCGTCCACACTGGTCAGATGCGTGGAAGGCAAAAATGCAGATGAAGTGATAGAAGCAATAAACGAACTGCAGAAGCATTGCGACGGAGCGAGCCGTTCCGGCGCCGGCG
>ENA-UPAD01000877-UPAD01000877.1-bioreactor-metagenome-genome-assembly--contig:-NODE-877-length-37260-cov-15.086574_pt1 | contig 37260 bp, 34 predicted proteins | sample MGYA00238179_ERZ772710 | MGnify/ENA primary metagenome ERZ772710 (study PRJEB29004, sample SAMN07631245) | bioreactor metagenome | isolation source: Switchgrass digestor | place: USA: Dartmouth...
GAACAGTGGCTTCGGTCACTGATTTAATACAATATTAATTGTACAAGGAGGTGATAGTATGGCCGACATGATTGACGGTGCAATCGAGCTGGAGGAAGATACGCTGAAAGACAGATATCTTACCTTCTCAATCGGAAACGAAGGGTATGGCATAGAACTGAAATATGTGACTGAAATTGTAGGTATTCAGACAATTACTGAAATTCCTGAGCTTCCGGAGTATGTAAAAGGGATAATGAATCTAAGAGGAAAAATTATCCCTGTAATAGACGTAAGGTTGCGATTCAGAAAAGAGCCAAAAGAATACAATGACAGAACCTGTATCATAGTAATCGATATTAAAGGCATATCTGTCGGTTTGATTGTTGACGCGGTTTCAGAGGTCATTACCATACCCGAGCAGGATACTGTTGATCCACCTCAGATAAATAAAGGCGCAAGCAACAAATATATAAAGAAAATCGGGAAAGCAGATAACGATGTTAAGCTGCTGATAGACTGTGAAAAACTGTTGAGCGAAGATGAGCTTATGGTTATTAATGAAGCAATTTAACTCAAATGTTGGGGGGTTTTTTTATGCTTAAGTGGTTTAGCAACTTGAGAATTGGGTTGAGGATTATAATAGGTTTTTTCTTAATGATAGCATTATCATGTATTATAGGAATTGTTGGGATTTCGAATCTGAATTCGGTTCAGGATTCATATTCACTGGATTATACCAATTCTACCCTTGCCATGGAATATATTGAATCAATAAGTTCACATTTTCAACAGGTAAGAGTAAATATATTGAGTTATATCCTGTATTCTGACTCTAATGAAGAAAGAGATTATTATTATAATAGAATTAAACAGCATGATAGTGACATCTCTGATGCAATCAGATCCTATAATGTTATATTGGAAGATTATGATGCTAGTGAAGTTGAAACCGAATTAAGGCTGCTTAATAATATTAAATCCCAAATATCCGATTTTGTTACCTTGAGAGATAAATTAATTGATAACTTCGAAGCCGGTTTGATCGGTAAAGAAGATTTAATGATATCATTTTCAAACGGAGGAGAGATTTATAAGCTGGTGGATATTGCTGAAAGCGCCATTCAGGAGTTAATCGATTATAATCTAAACTATGCCAAAGTACAAATTCAGAATAATGAGAACAAGGCGCAAAGTTCAATTTTCGTAATGATTGTAGTATTGATAGCCGGTGTAATATTTGCAGTCATTTTAAGTCTTATTATATCACGAAGCATATCAAATCCAATAAATAAGGTTGTAATTGCCGCCGGAAAACTTGCTCAGGGAGATATGGATATATCTTTTGATATTAGTTCCAGGGATGAAACAGGTAAGCTTATAGATGCATTCAGAGACTTGATCAGAAGTACAAAAGAACAGGCAACTATAATTGAAAAAATAGCCGACGGGGATCTTGCAGTTGACGTACCAGTTCGCTCTGAAAAAGACTTAATGGGGCAAAAGCTGAACGAAATGGTTTATAACCTTAATGATTTAATAATGAATATCACTTCCGCGGCAGACCAGGTGTCAACAGGGGCAAAGCAGATTTCGGATTCCAGTATGGCGTTGTCCCAGGGAGCTACAGAACAGGCAAGTTCAATTGAAGAGCTTACTGCTTCAATGGAAGAAGTAGCATCCAAGACAGAGGTGAATGCCAAAAACGCAAATAAGGCCAATGAACTGGCCGGAAAAGCGGAAGCCTATGCCATTACCGGAAATACGCATATGAAAGACATGCTGAGAGCAATGGATGAGATTAATGAAGCATCCGGCAATATCAATAAAATTATTAAAGTAATAGACGACATTGCTTTCCAGACCAATATACTGGCGCTTAATGCCGCAGTTGAGGCAGCAAGAGCCGGGCAGTACGGAAAAGGTTTCGCCGTTGTTGCAGGAAGTCAGAAACCTTGCAGGGCGTTCTGCAAATGCGGCCAAAGAGACAACAGCATTAATTGAGGATTCTATAAAGAAGTCTGAATCCGGAGCCCGGATTGCAAATGAAACGGCCGAAGCTCTTGAAAAGATTGTTGACGGAGATCGGTATCCAGTCTGGTAAACGATATAAAAAGGGCTTCAGAAGAGCAAGCCACTGCATTTGCACAGATTAATCAAGGTATAATGCAAGTATCCCAAGTGGTTCAGGAAAATTCAGCAACATCCGAAGAAAGTGCGGCTGCCAGCGAACAACTTGCAGGTCAGGCAGAAATGCTTAAGCAGTTGGTGGGTAAGTTCAGACTGAAGAAGACTTCTACCAGGAGCAAGTCTTATGAGGAGGTTAGTCCTGAAGTTGCAAAAATGCTTGAAAAATTGTATAAAAATAAAGAAACGGAACCAAAGCAGGAAGATAAACAACAAACAGGCAAAATGAAAAAGGCAGCGTTAGTTTCAAGTGACAGTGAGTTTGGAAAGTACTAATCGGAATATTTCAAAAATATTAAAACCACAATAAGCTCTCGATTGCGGTGTTGCAATACGCCTCGGTTGAGAGCTTTTCTGTTTACCATCCTGTGGTTCAGTATTAATTATATAAGTTTTCTGCCATCGGGCACTTAATGAAAAACAGTAAATAACACTGAAAATACTCCATGAAAACAGGAACAAACCGAAAACAAGTCATTGAACAAGAAACAATCCGGAACAAACAGCCAACAGCCTGAAACTGGAGCAAAAGTCATTTTACAATCGGATTTTAGTGCATTCAATTGATATTGCCATCAGGATATTGCCTTAATCCGCTTCACCACATATAATAGTTTTAGATAATCCTGGCATCCAGGGATGTGAGCAAATGCTTTTGAGGCTAAATTTTCATATATTATTTAGCCATTTAGCAAGAATAATGGTACAATAATATTGTACATCAGTGATAAGAAAAAGTAAAAGCATACCGTTAATTCACAAAAAATCCCAAGGGTGCAAAAAGATTAACAGGAGGTTGCTGTTTAAAGGGTGGCGAAAAATGGGAAATAATATGGAGAACAGGCAAAACAACATTGCAGAAACATTCCAATTATTCATTGGAGATAAAGAGATGCTTGCCAAAGTGATTGAGTGTTTCCCATATCCAATTGAAATTTATGCTCCGGACGGTACATCGGTTATGGTGAATAAAGCCATGTTGTCGGAATATAAAATCTCAAACCCGGATGTGATCGTCGGAAAATAGGAATATAAAATCTCAAACCCGGATGTGATCGTCGGAAAATATAATATATTTAAAGATCCTGATATTATCGTAACAGGCCAGCTTGATAAAGTAAAACTTGCTTTTCGCGGTGAAACCGTCTTTTTTCAAGATGTTAAAGTGCCACTGGAAGGAATCATGAATCGTTATGGTATAAATGATTACGATTTGGAAGCGGTATACCAGGACATTACATTGTTCCCTATTGTGGATGATGCAAAACGGGTGGTGTATGTAGCAGCATTATTGGTCAACAGAAGAATTTACCGTGGGAAGGATAAAATTGAGAAGGCAAAGGAATACATAGAAACACATTGGAGGGAAAAGTTCGATTTAAACGAAACAGCACAGGCAGCAGGTCTCAGTAAAGCCCATTTCACCAAGCTGTTCAGGAAGCATACCGGGTTAACACCCCTTGAATACTATACCAACTATAAAATTCGCAAAATTAAGGAGAAATTACTGGATTATAACCTTACCATTGCCCAGGCTTTTGCAGCCTGCAATATGAAATATAACGATCATTCCGCAAGAGTTTTTAAAAATAAGACAGGAGTTTCTCCTTCTGATTTTCGAAAAATGTCCGGTTGAAAGAAGGGAGGTTCACTGCATGATATATCATATTGAAGACGCACAAAAGAGCTTGGATAAACCATTTCAGTTACTTTTTGAAAAGCGGGAACTTCTCGCCAGGGTAGTTGAATGTTTCCCATATCCGATTCAGGTTTTCTCTCTAGACGGAACGGCAAGGATGATTAACAAGGCGGCACTGGACATGATAGGCATAAAAAGCATGGAATCCCATGTAGGCAAGTATAATGTTTTCATGGATCCGGTTGTACGCGAGCTTGGTGTCATGGATCGGGTCAAACAGGTATTAAAAGGCGAAACCGTATATATTGCAGATTTCAATGCGCCCTACCAGGACTTGATTCGCTATTTTAATGTTGAAGACAGGGATATTCAAAGCATATGCTCGGATATTACGTGCTTTCCCATAGTAAACGCTGAAGGAAAAATGGAACATTTTGCAGCAGTTTTTATTATCAAGAAAATATACCGGGGAAAAGAAGAAATAAGCTGGGGAAAGCAATATATAAAATGCCATTGGAGGGAACCCTTCAACCTTGGTGCAACTGCAAAAGCAGCATGCCTTAGCAAAGCTCAGTTCACAAAGTTGTTCAAAAAGCATACCGGTATGACGCCTCACGAATATTACATTAATTATAAAATCATAAAGTTGAAAGAAAAACTCCTGGATACAAATCTTTCCATCGCCCAGGCCTTTGCAGCCTGCAACATGGATTATAACGGCCATTCGGCAAAACTGTTCAGGGAAAAGGTTGGCGTTTCACCGTCTGTTTATCGGAAAATGTACATAAAATAAGTTGTCCTGTATTTTTTAATATTTCATATAGCCAGGCTTTGCGCAGAACGGAAGTCCGGTATTTTTTATTGAGACAAGTATGTTTGGCATGTCTGAAACCCTGATACCGCATTGTCGATCTGATTATGTATCTGCATGGATTCTGTATTTTTTCCAATAATTTATGTTTTTGATGGAATTAAGTCCAATTTCGGTGATAAATTGTCCAATTTCGGCATTTGCATGTTTATACGATACTTTGCTGTTAAAATATTTAAGACAGTAATTATTGAAGGAGTGGGACGCAATTGGACAAAAAACTGGCGGGAGCCCGGGCTGAAATACCCAAGCGGACAGAAGTGAGAATGTTTATCCGTGGCTGCTGGTATAGCCGCATCTACCCGGTGAAATACAACGCCGGTTGATATGAAGATAATCAAAAATCCTGTTTTGCGATTGCTTCCTCAGGCGGTTTATGAAAGGAGCACTGCAAGGCGACAGAAGCCGTAGTAAATTTGCATCGGGGAAAAAGGGTCATATGTCGCTGCAAGAGGTTGTATAGTAAAGGTGATAAATATGTTTTACCAGGTAAATATTCATGCAGGGAAACCCGGATTTTTCACCGAAGTACGCAGTCATGGAAAGATTCAGTATATTACTGTCAGAGAGATGAAAAAGCTGTACCCCGATGAAAACTTTGTAATTATTGGGTAGATTGGAAGCCTGAGTCATGAACCGACAGTCGGAGACTGGCTTTGTACGGAGGATGGAAAGATTATTCCGATTCTCCCTAGAGGTAGCCTGAAAAAGCCATTTGAATGGGTTGTAGGATATACGGAGGTACAGGATAAAAAATATGTAGCTGTGGTTGGAGGTTTTTTCCACATGTTCATGCTGATATTATGCAATATAAGGAGAATACTTGGTATAAAACGGGAATGAATGCATATTAGATAGCTTGATTTCATGAAAGAGCCTGGTTACAATTAAGCCAGGGAAAAAATAAAGAAGCTGAGTTTTGAAGATAACCAGTCGGGTTGATTTGCACCCCCCGGTATTATTAACTGAAATGCCGGGGTTTATTTATGCAATCAAAGCAAACAGACAGTTTTGACCCGGATATTATAACAACAGACTGACAGGTAATAGGTTTACACGGGACATACATGGGTAAAAATATTTTATTGACCATGATATTAAGTCAAGACAGGATTTTTTTGATGATAAAACATTAAAAAAATATGACGTCGTGGATGTGAATGCGTGTACCAGTGCAATATATTCCATACAAAAATGCATATTAATGAATTAAAGTTGCAGAATTATTTTTCAACCAGGACGTATACGAGCTGCCTCATGAGAAATGACTTGAAATAACAGACAGGCTTCTGAAAGAAATGACTGAGATCTTCAGCGGTATGAATATTTGTGATTCATAGCAAGCAGCATGGTGACACCGTAAAAGTAACCATTAAGGAAAGGATTGGGTGATAATTCATGTGGAAATGTCCAAAATGCAACCGCGAATTCAAAAATACAAACCAGCACCATTTTTGCGGTGAACCTTCAATGACGGTTGATTCATACATTGAAGCGCAGCCTTTGGCGGTCAGGCCGTTTTTGAACCGGGTAAGGGATACTCTCCGAAAAGCGCTTCCAAATGCGGAAGAGCGTATTTCCTGGGGCATGCCTACTTATCGGGGCAGGTATAATATCATCCATTTCGCAGCACACAAGAAGCATATAGGCTTGTATCCCGGAGATAAGGCCATAGAATACTTTGCCGATCGCTTGTCCGGATACAAAACAAGCAAGGGTGCGGTGCAGTTTCCGTACAATAAACCGGTTCCTTTTGATCTGATAGCCGAAATTGCAAAATGGTGCTATGAAACCGGGAATCATCCTTGATAATGAAAAGGTTTTGGCAACAGTGTTTACTGGGTGCGTATGTCTCCGATGGCTGTAAGCCGGGATATGCTTATGGAAAAGCTATGGGACGATCAGGCTTTTATCGGTGAAAATACGCTTAATGTTAATGTGGTACGTCTAAGGAAAAAGCTTTATATAGGATCCTTTCCGGGTGCAATATTCTTTATGGGAACCGGTAGTTTTCTATATTTCAGGCACGGTAAAGATAGGCTGGTTTGATAAATATGGCAATATATGATATATATAAGTAGAGGGTACATATTGTTCATGGCAGACGGTTAACCATATTTGCTTGTACAGGGTGTGTGTTTCAGGGGGAGTATTATGGATTCGGAATTCAGCTATTTCCTTGATATAATTCCGCCAGACATGTATTTCAGGACAAAAGCGACAATTTGCCTGTGCGGCTTTGTAAATGCAGGGCATTTTGCGGTGGCTTTCAAGCGTAGTACAAAACTTTCACCATCTGAATACAGGAAAATATATGTACAAAAGTAGAATTAACCCTGAACCAATACTGTTCGCCGGTTTGGCGGGCAGTTTTTTTATGCCTGAAAGTTTTTTAAACAGCACTTTGAGAAAAAACAAACAGCACTTTTATATCAATTTTTTCATCCAAATCGATTGGTCCATTAGTAAAGACGACTGGACATACCATCCCAACTGGGACAGGCTTGAATCAAGCGCAGGCGGCTACTTTGAAGGTGAGTATTTAGCTTTATAATGGTAAACAATCCAGCAAAGCGGGATTACACCCGGATATTTATGCCTTGACTCCGAAGATATTGCTTCAGTTCCATGATGCCTATTTTTTTTGTATGAAATACACCTGCTGCAAGGCCTGCGTCGATCCTGTCATACCTGAACAATTCCAGGAAATCCTCCATTTTACCGGCACCACCGCTGGCTATCAGGGGTATTTTTACTATTTCACCTATTGCGCGGAGCATGGGAAGGTCAAAGCCGCCACGCACACCATCGGTATCTATGGAGTTAAGCACTATTTCGCCAGCCCCGAGATCTTCCCCCTTTTTTGCCCATTCCAGTGCGTCTATACCGGTGTTTATTCTGCCGCCATTGGCAAACACACAAAACTTTCCGTCAACACGCTTAACATCCATGCTGAGCACAACGCATTGGCTGCCGTAGCGCTTAGCCGCAGCACTTATTATGGAAGGGTCCTTGATTGCCCCGCTGTTGACACTTACCTTGTCGGCCCCGCACTTAAGCACCCTGTCGAAGTCATCCAGCGTGTTTATTCCACCACCGACGGTGAGAGGAATGAATATCTCGGATGCCACCGCGCGCAAAACATCGGTAAACAGCTTTCGGCCTTCGAAGCTTGCAGTGATATCGTAAAAAACAAGCTCGTCTGCTCCCGCCTCGTTGTAATAGCGCGCCATTTCCACCGGATCGGCCATATCACGGATATCTTCAAAATTTATTCCTTTAACCACTCTTCCGTTTCTTATATCAAGACAGGGAATGATTCTTTTACTTATCATAAAGCCCTCCAGGTAAAATAAGTTCACATATCCAATAAATGCTAAAGGATTTGCAGAATTACTGCAGAAAACAATAACGGCACTTAAATCTCAGAAAAAGCTTTAAGCAGACGAAGTCCTGCGCTGCCGCTTTTTTCGGGATGAAACTGTGTGCCATATACAAGGCCGGAACGCACAATTCCCGTAACCATGATATCGTATTCAGAAACACCCAGGATACTGTCCGAGCAATATTTAGCGTAATAACTGTGAACATAATAGACAGATTCACCGTTATTGAAATATTTAAATACAGGATCATCCTTTACAATTTCAAGGCGGTTCCAGCCCATATGAGGTATCTTGAGGCCGGGTCTTATATCCTCCGAGAGAGGTACCACCTTGCCGGGAATGAGGCCTAATCCGTCATGTTCACCGAACTCAAAACTTTTATCAAATAAAAGCTGCATGCCCAGGCATATGCCTAGCAACGGCTTTACCCCTGCCAACTCCTTAATCGTACCTGTCAGGCCGGTTTCGTTAAGCTTCATCATGGCATCACCGAATGCACCGACACCAGGAAGAATTATCCTGTCGGCGGCAAGCAGATCCTCTTTTCTATTTGTAACCGTGCATTCAAGTCCTAAAAAGCGAAGACTCGATACAAGCGAGAACAGGTTACCCACGCCATAATCGACAACAGCGATCATAAAACACCCCCATGGCAGGAAATCCCGGTATTTATATCACGCAACAGCGTTGCTGGTATAAATACCATGAGTTATAAATATATATTCTGTATTGTGTAAGCTTTAATCATACGGTTTCGCTTTATCACTGTAAAGTGTTATCATAATAAACTGATTTTAACACATGGTTTTTTAAAACACAATATCATTGTTCAGGTTCTCACATATATGGCCGGGCATTAGTTACTGTCCGGAGAAGCATTTTTATTTTGTCAGAACGGCACAAATGGTTTCTCCCGCATCTGAATATTCCTTTCCTGCAATATCGCCATAGAACTCATATGAACCGAAACCTGCATGTTGAATCTCCGATACCAGTGCTTCCCGGGTGAAATAATGGTCCCAGATGTTATAGCATTTTACGGTATCTTCGGTTATAACAATTGTCTGCGTCAGTTCGGTATTGTCTTCATCATCGTATTGATAAACCGATTCCAGGCATATATGTGGTTTTTCGCTCCAGAATCCCCCGTTTTCACAATAATACCATGTATGGCTTTCAGATTTTCGCATACGGGGTGTAAAAACGTCAAAAATAAACTTACCGTTTGGTTTTAATGCCTGGTATGCTTTTTCCATCAGAAGATGCCTGTCGGTAATTGATAAAACCGCGTAATCGCAGTAAATCAATGTTATAACGTCAAACTGTTCCTTGTAATCGATTGTCAAATAGTTTCGGTAATGGTATACGATATTGCTTTTATTGCATTCGGCCTGTTTTTTCGCATATTCGATTGAACGCCTTGAAAAATCAATACCCGTTACAACGTAACCCGCTTTATGAAAAAGCTCTGCATAAAATCCCGGACCGCAGCCCAGGTCAAGCAGTTTTTTATATTGTTCCGGCGGAGCTATCGATGAAATCCACCTGACCGACTTTTCAACAAAATCATGTTTCCGCGTTGCCGCATCCCGATCGGGGTTAAGGTGTGCTTCAAGAAGTCCTTTTGATATATGTTCATCATCCCAGAACAGACCGGTACCGGGTGCATAAAGTTCGGGTTTTTTTAAGTAATTACATAAATTTTTGAACATATCTTTCACCATTCTTTTAGAGGTTATATTCCGGACAAAGGTAAATGTATTTTACTCAGCCGGCTGACATACAATTTGCATAGCCATCCAATTATTCAAACAATTACTATTATAATTGCCTGCCGGGGTTGTTACAATGGAGAAAACACATATAATGGGAAATTGACATTAACATGATCATCAGATAAATGATTTTTCTGTATGTCCATTGAGTTGCATTATTATTTATAATTATTCTTTTCCTTTGATTTTGATTTTTCAATGATAAAATATAATTGATTCGGTATATGGGAAGATGATGGATATGAGCAGAAATATTCATATGTTTGTCAGAACAGAGGTGTCATTGATTTAGGAATTCAAATCAAAGATGGGGGTTGTTAAATGTTTGAAAAGAATCGGTTCAGTGATGAAAAAGATGTTTTCGGCTGGGTGGAAAGAGAACTAAAGCCCGAACCCTGCACATCCGAGGAATTCATATACAACGAAATGGAATCGCAGTCATCGTATTGCCTGCCGGTCATATACCAGCCCTTTGATGCCGCGCAGAGGTGGCATTGGAGCGACAGGGGAATGCTTTATGATTTCCTGTACTCAACAAAAGGAGAAGGGAAAAAACTATTGGATTTCGGACCGGGAGACGGATGGCCTTCATTGATAGTGGCCCCGTTTGCAGGGGAAGTTATTGGATTGGACTCATCTGAGAAACGTGTGGAAGTTTGCACACAAAACGCAAAGCGAATGGGGATTCAAAATGCAAGTTTTGTCAGCTATAAATCAGGAACGATGCTTCCTTTTGAAGACAATACCTTTGATGGAATAATGGCAGCGTCATCGATAGAGCAGACCCCGGACCCGCGGAAAACACTGGAAGAACTGTACAGGATAATGAAGCCGGGCGGGTGTATCAGGATTTATTACGAGGCGTTAAGTGATTACAGGTGCGGACATGAAAAAGACATATGGTTGGTCAGACTGTCTGAAAACACCTGTAAATTGGTTTTGTATAACAGGGATTTGGAGAATGAGTTCGCCCTGCAATACGGTTTAACAATTGCCATGCCCGAAGGAGAACTGAAAAGCATATTATCTGCCGATGGAGAAGTAAGCTTTAATCGGGTGTCCATCACATTTCTTGAGGGAATAAAAAGCATCATAACGAGAACTCAAGTATGCAAAACCATTCATCCTTCGGCTGAAACATGGATTTCTTGGTTGAAGGAAATCGGCTTTAAGGAAATACTGCCTACGTACAGTGGGGGCATGGCTGCTGCAAAACTGTTTGACCTGTATTCTGATGAGAATCGTCCATCAAGCCTGGAATCAGTGGATGAAGCAATAAAAAGGGCCGTAAAGATAGTGACCGGGTTAGAGGCACCAATTGACCTTGATCCATTGATAACCGCAGTCAAATGATTATTATATTTATACTGCATAACCCTGGCAATTTGAATACTAACAGATTGCCGGGGCTTTAAAATGATAAGCAGGGAAGAATTCTGATGGCAAAACTGGTAATAGCAGTGAAAGGAGAATAAATATGGTTTACGCGCTGATTGGCGAAAGCTGTACTGGAAAATCTACACTGGCAAAAAAGCTGGCAGAGAAGGTTCCTGCCGAAATCATCACCGGCAAGGATTATCTCAGAATGGCAAAGAACGAAAGCGAGGCAACTGCCCTTTTCAGGAAAAAGCTTGCCGAAGCTGTGGATAGCAGCAATATCATTTATATCATTTCTGAAAAGGAGCACCTTGCATTGCTTCCTGACCGAGCCATAAAGGTGCTGGTGACGGCTGATATTGAGACCATCAAGGAGCGGTTCCGTACACGGATGCATGGTAATCTGCCCAGGCCTGTGGAGCAGATGCTGGAGCGTAAGCATGGCATGTTTGATGATGGGGAATATGACCTCCGCGCGAACACAGACCGTGACAATCCTGAAGAAATCTGCGCAAGAATTATAAATCTCAGTACGAAATAAACAGATTGCAAGAGTTTGTATGACCTGGGCACCATGGTTCAATATGCTGTTTGCAGTCGGAGAAGAAGCAGGGCGGGGAGTATTGTATCCAATACTTTTGCAGGAGTACCGGTTCTTTTCCTGAATTCCGCATGTCCAAACCATTTGCTTGTCAGACTGCTGATGAATGAAGCAGTAGGAGGATTACCGCTAATTCTTGCGGCAATAATAATCATAATCAAAACCATGAATCCAGAAGAAAAGTAAAACAGGTTGTGTACGCCTTACTTATAAGTGTAATAGAATTTATGGATTCTTTATGATAATATTAATCTATAAAGATAATATTCGGAAAACACTTTTAGGTGATCATAAAAGAGGTGAAAAAATGGCGTATACTTTTTGTGATTTTGCGGAAGAAGTATTTAAGGCAGTAAAGAGGCCACTTACTGTAAATGAGGCCTGGAACCTGGGAGTAGAACTGGGATTTGCACAAAAAGTACAGACCTCAGAAGGCTCAATAATGCATTTGGTATAGGTGTAATAAGGTTAAATGCAAAGAATATTGAAGAAAGCGAGATATTATTTTCATCTAAAAGCAACCGCTCATTAGACTGGGAAACCATTGACAGGCTGTCTGAAGAAAACACGGATTTTAAAAATTTCATAAACGATTTGATGGAAGATATAAAGATTGGAAAGGTAAAAAGCCAATATGATAAAATACTGAAGCCTGAAGAATATGAGGAGTATTTAAAAAGAAAGAGATTTATATAATTTCATCATATTATCACATTATTATTTATATGTAATATTATTAAGAAATTTAGAGCAAGTCAGTGTTTGGCTGCTTCAAACGTGAGTCAGACTACATCAGGGGGTATTAGCCTCTATGCGGCTTAATTTGAAAGATTATCTGGTTGTTGGAATATCTTCAAGAGCGTTGTTTGATCTTGAGGAGGAAAACAAAATTTATGAAAATAAAGGACTGGAGCAATACACGCAGTATCAGATTGAACATGAGAATGAAATATTGAAACCAGGGGCCGGGTTCCAGCTTGTTAAAGCACTTCTCCGAATCAATTCCCTGGTACCGTCGGGCAGAAAAATCGAAATTATTATTATGTCACGGAATAGTGCCGATACCAGTTTGAGAATATTCAATTCCATTGAGCATTACGGCCTGGATATAACCCGTGCGGCACTTGTCGGGGGGGCAGGAATTGCACCGTATTTAAATGCATTTGATACCGACCTGTTTCTGTCGGCAAATGAGAATGATGTCCAGGAAGCCATAAATGCCGGAATTGCTGCCGGTATTATTTGCACCAGTCCGGAATTACACATCGATCCTGATAAGGAAATTGAGCAGATTAGAATTGCTTTCGACGGGGATGCGGTTTTATTTTCAGACGAATCAGAACGAATTTACCAGGAACAGGGGTTGGAAGCATTTCTGAAACATGAAAAAATTAATGCCCATAAACCATTACCTGAAGGGCCTTTTGCAAAATTACTGAAAACTATATCATATTTACAGAATGAATTTACAAAAGATAAAGTACCGATCAGGACTGCCTTGGTTACCGCACGCAATGCGCCTGCCCATGAAAGGGTTATAAGAACGCTCAGGGAATGGAATGTGCGTATTGATGAAGCATTTTTCCTGGGAGGAGTGGAAAAGAGTGAGGTCCTTAAAGCATTTGGTGCACATATCTTTTTTGATGACCAGCCATTGAATATAGATCCTGCTTCCAGGATTGTACCTTCTGCCAGAGTGCCGTATAAGAATAAACGGTCGTCGTATGAATGATATAATAATGTCATTTGGCAATGCTGCAGTTTTTAGCATAGTCTGCAGTATCCGGCCGGATAACGGTAAAGAAGGCTGGATTGATAATACGGCGTTTATGTTCCGGAGGAAGGCGAGTTTGATGAATGATTTCGTCAAGAAAGCAGTATTTGAACTTGAAAAATTAAGCAGCACCCCAAAGGGTGAGCATCTCAGAACAGGTGAAATCAGAAAACTATCGGCAAGGTTGTTTCGTGAACTTAACAAAAAATCAAAAGAAATTGTGTTTCCCATATGCGAATCGCTCCTGGAACAACACAACTGGCCAATGAGTGTTATTGCTTATGATTTTGCCTATCGAATAAAGAATCAGTATGATAATGATACATTTTACCTTTTTGAAAGCTGGCTTGTTAAATATATAAGGGGTTGGGGTTCTTGTGATGACTTTTGCACTCATGCATTCGGTGAGCTTATTACACAGAACACCGGCCTTGTGAAAAATATTATTCCGTGGACCGCCCGTGAAGAGTTCTGGATGCGCCGCGCAGCGGCAGTAGTGCTGATCCCTTCCATTCGATGCAATAAATATATGGAAACGAATCCAACACAGGTTTCTGATTTACTGATGCAAGATACGGAAGAACTTGTTCTTAAAGGTTATGGCTGGATGCTTAAAGTGCTGTCCACTAAAGCTCCCGATATGGTGTACGATTATTTAAAGAAGAATAAGTTTATAATGCCTCGTGTTGCATTCCGTTATGCGCTTGAGAAAATGGACCGGGAAAGAAAAAACGAATTGTTGGGTTTATGACAGGACACGGGGGTAGATTGAAGTAAAAATGATAATATAATTCTGATGTTTTAGTGTACATAAAATGTGATATATTTACTATGAAAGATATTTAAGTTGCTTAGGCATGATCCTCAGAGGTAACCATGGATTTAAGAACTGTAATGTTAATGTTGGCAATTGGTTCTTTTTTATTTGGACTGTTATTGCTGGTTTTTAAGTATATAAAAAATGATCCGCAAGAGGTTCCTTTTTGGATTATGGCAAAGATGCTGCAGGCTGTTGGCTCCCTTGTGCTTTACAGCAGGACAAATACCTATGATGGATTAACAGCCCTGGCAAATATTGCCTTGCTGCTTGGTTGCGCCTATGAAGCCTGGGCTGTCCTGGCTTTGTCCGGACAGCTTGTTAAACGCTGGATGCATATATTAACATCTGTTACAATAATACTGGTATGTATAATAACCATATTCATGGTTTCACCTTATTGTTCAGGACTGATTTTTCTTCTTCAGAGTTTATTTTATTTTCTGCCCGGTGTGTTCCTGCTTGGCAAATCAGGCAGAAAATCTTCCCTGCAGTTGATTTTGGCTGTAAGTTATTGTGTAACGGGGACGGTATTCCTGGCAGGTGCCGCAGTATGCCTGGTTATTCCTCAATATGCCTTGGCTGTTGGAGGTAGCGCCATATTCGGTCTGATACCCGGTGCCAGTTTTTGTATTTTTCTGATAAGCGGGTTTATATTACTTATGATTGCCAAAGAGAAAAGTGACATGCAGATACAGGAAATTCAGAAAACTCTGAAAAAAAGTGAAAACAGGTTCCAGAAGATCGTGGAAACAGCCATTGAAGGCATTCTGATCTTCGATGAAAACTATAATATTACGTTTGCCAATAGAAACATGGCATCAATTCTTGGATATACGGTAGAAGAAATGATTGGAAGGCCGTATGCTTCATTTTTTCCGGAAAGCCATCTGGATGTATATAATTATCAGGTATCTATCCGGAAAAGAGGAGATGACTATGCTGCCTGCTTAAAAAGGATGGTAAAATACATTGGTTCTTGATATCCGCTAAAGCACTGTTCGATGACTACGGCAATTTTGAGGGATCATTTGCCATGTTGACAGATATAAATGAGAGAAAGGAAATGGAACTGTTATTGGAAGAGTCCAACCGCCAACTGACAGAATTAAGCAACACTGACAGCCTGACAGGAATTGCAAACAGGCGGTGCTTTGATGTTATATTGGAGCATGAATATTCAAGGATTAGGCATACAAACTCCAAATTATCAATTATTATGCTGGATATTGACCATTTTAAAGAATATAATGACTACTACGGTCATGTTAAGGGAGACGAATGCCTGCGCCAGGTGGGCAGGGTACTGCAAAACTGTATAAGAAAATCTGTTGATTTGGCAGCACGGTATGGAGGGGAAGAATTTGCCTGCATACTTCCTGATACGGATATTCATTCAGCGGTGAAAATAGCCGAAAGGATTCGGCAAAGCATTCAGGAACTGAAAATTGAGCACAAAAAATCCCCGGTTTCGGAATTTTTAACCGCAAGCTTTGGAGTGGCCACCGTTCAATATTCTTCAAACAGATCGCCGGCCGAGATTTTGGCTATTGCTGACAGGCTGCTGTATAAAGCAAAACTTTCCGGCCGCAATACGATAGAATATGCCGAATCAGCATGAGACTATATTGATTAAGGCCTAAAATATACAGACTCAAAGGAGGGAACACTTCAAATGCACCGGTTCCGCATGACCGGATGTAACTCTAAATCCTGCTGTTAAACATATAGCCAACCCCTTTCATTGTAATGATGTACCTGGGGTTGTCGGGGTCTTCATTCAGCTTTTTGCGCAGGTTGCTGATATGAGTCATCAGCGCTTTATAACTGATGGACTGAGGATTCTTCCATACAGCTTCAATCAATTGGTCGGAACTGAAATACCTGTTCGGGTTTTTGGCCAGGAACACCAGCAGATCATACTCCTTGACGGTAAGTGAAACCGGCTCTCCCTTCATTTTAACAGTATGGTCGAAAAGGTTTATGTACAGATCACCAATCATCAATTCTGAAGTCTCAGCCTCCTGCAAGACGCAAAGCTTCCGGAAACGGCGAAGCTGTGCCCTGACTCTGGCAATAACCTCCACAGGGTTGAAGGGCTTTTTGACATAATCGTCACCACCTATGCCAAGACCCAATGCCACTTCGTGGGGGGCGTCCCTTGAGGTGATGAATATAATGGGTACATCGGATTTTTTGCGAAGCTCCCGGCAGATTTCCAAACCGTCCATTCCCGGCAGAAGAATGTCCAATAAGATTAGGTCCGGCTTGTAAGTTATGATTTTATCCAGGGCATGGCTGCCGCTGTAAACAGAAAACACCGTGAAACCTTCTCTTTGGAGATAATGGGTAAGAAGCTGATGTACGACAGCTTCGTCGTCCACAATCATGATTTTTTCCCCCGCCAAGATTCTACCTCCTCTATAACTGACTGACAGAATTCGCATTCCGAGACCGGCCTAAGTTTAATATTTTTCAATTTTCTGCTATAATCTCATTAAATATTAATATTATAACATGTTCTGCCAATATACCGCTACCGCAAATTAAGATGCAAAGCAATACTAATTACGGAAATGTTACTGTTCAGGGTGTAGTATAACAGCGGGTTATTCGGGGGATTTTGTGACGCAGAGCAACACGCTTCAAAGCCATGAAGCATTCTGGTAAATTGAGCGACCCTGTACACAGAGCCCACAACGTAGAATTTATTATACTGTGGAGCGTGTGTTTTAGCAGGTGCTTTGTCGCTCAAGGAGACAAAACACCCTAAGCATGACCCGCAGATACAGATGTACATTAAAAACAGGTACACTGAACAGTAACGTGGAAACGAATGGGGTGGATCCCTGTATGAAAACAGGAAAGTTAAAAGCAGCCGCTATTGTTTTACCGGCCGTGGTTGTGGGTGTTATGGCCTTTTACATATTTCGCCATTTGCCACCAATAACATCGCAACCTCCCCGTGCAGTTCAGGGCATACTTGATCTCAGGAACTGGGACTTTGAACAAGATGGTGTATTAAGCCTTGAAGGTGAGTGGGAATTCTTCTGGCAGGAGCTTTTATCCCCGGAGGATTTCAAAGGGGACGATGCAGCCGAGCGAACGGGATATATTCTAGTTCCCGGAGTATGGAACGGGTATGCACCTCAAAATGGTAATGGGCAAAAGCTTCCTGGCGAGGGTTATGCCACTTACCGGCTAGTTGTTCTCACAAATACCGATGATCCGATGTTGGGATTGAAAATATAGGATTTTGCCACCTCATACTGCTTGTGGGTAAACGGAGAGCTCCTCTCTGAAAACGGAAAAGTCGGAACAAACAAGGAGGAAGCCGAGCCTCAGGCTTTTCCAAGGCTGGTCGGGTTTCAAAACGATACCGGAAACATTGAGATTGTATTGTCAATTGCCAATTTTACACACCGCAAGGGAGGTATATGGACAGACATAAAAATTGGTACCCCGGACCAGATACAGGCACTTAGAGAAAAGCAGGTCTTCAGCACCCTGTTTTTGTGCGGTGGTCTGTTAATTATGGCGGTATATCATATGGGCCTGTACCTTATGCGCCATAAGGACAGGGCTCCTCTTTTCTGCGCTATGCTCTGCTTTTTGATAGCGGCACGAGCAAGCGTTACAGGCGAGATTTTCCTTTTAAGATATTTTCCCGGCTTAAGCTGGAATATTATATATATTGTACAGTACCTTGGATTTTACCTTTCCATACCGGTTTTTCTCCAGTTTATAAAAATACTGTATCCGCACGAAATGCCTGCAAAGCTGACCACAGCAGCCTGGGCGGCAGGTGCTGCCGCAAGCTTTACCGTATTGTTTACCCCTCCGAAGGTATATACATGGCTCATGCCGTTTTATGAGGTGTATACCATTGTTATACTGTTTTTTATACTTGGGCCGGTCCTGGTTCGCGCTGTTGCCGGGGGACGTGAAGGCGCCGCCCTCTTTATTCCCGGTACGGCGGTTCTGGTTCTGGCAGTTGTTAACGACTCGCTTGTTTCCAACGATATCCTGTGGGGGCCTTATATTGGCGATTTCGGTGTGCTGATATTCATTTTCTTCCAGTGCTGCGTCCTTTCAATGCGCTTCTCCCGTTCGTTTGCCACGGTGGAAAAGCTTTCGGAGGAGATGCAGGAGAAAAATACGGAATTATTAAGGTTGGACAGCGAAAGAAATGAAGTTTTGAAAAAGCTGGAGGAATACAGCAGGAACCTGGAAAAGATTGTACAGGAAAGGACTTCCGAACTTATCAGGGCCAAGGAGGAAGCAGACAGTGCAAACCGTGCCAAAAGCGACTTTTTGGCAACCATGAGCCATGAAATACGCACTCCGATGAATGGCATGCCGGGCATGTTGGAGCTTCTTGAAGGTACCCTGCTGAATGAAGAGCAAAGGGAATGTGTCTCAGTTGTAAGAGACTGTTCAAACCTTTTGCTTTCGCTGATAAATGATGTGCTGGACTTAAGCAGGATAGAAAAAGGAGCGGTTTCTCTTGAAGAAAGGGATTTTGAGCCGAAAAGCATGGAACGCTGCCTGATAAGCCTTATACAGCCGATGGCATCAAAAAAGGGGCTGTATTTTGCCTCGGAATTTTCTCCGTCAATACCTGCGGTCCTAAGAGGTGATCCGGTACGCCTGCACCAGGTGCTGTTAAACCTTTTGAACAACGCGGTCAAATACACCGTGAATGGTGGTGTCATCCTGCGGGCTTATATTGCACAGAACAGGGAACATATTTCGGAAAACCGTGATTTCTCTGCTCCGAACAGCCTTTTAAATCACGGTTCGGATTCCGGTCCCAATAATCCGGCTTCCTGCAAACCTATTGTAGACATTACTTTTGAAGTAGAGGATACCGGACCGGGTATACCTGAGAAAGTAAGAGGACAAATATTCCAACCTTTTACACAGGGGCATTCCCGAAGCGACAGCACATATGGGGGTGCGGGGCTGGGGCTTTTCATCTGCAAGCGCCTCGTGGAATTGATGGGAGGAAGTATCAGTTTTAAAACTGCCCCCGGCGTTGGTTCATTATTCCGATTCATCGTTCCGCTTAAAGTTTCTGATAACAAAATTGGCCATGAAGAGGGTAAACCTTCGGAGAACGGTCAACCTGCAATATACATATGGAAGAAAAGCCCTGGGATTGTGCTTGTTGCAGATGATTTTGAATTTAACCGCAGGGTTATATCGATGCAGCTGGGCAGGCTGGGGCTTCATGCAGAAACCGCAGCAGGCGGGCAGGAAGCGGTTGATATGTTTACAAGAAAAAAATATGCCTTGATCTTAATGGACTGTCGTATGCCAGGAATGGATGGCTTTCAGGCTGCAACAGCCATACGCAGGCTGGAGGCAGGGAAAAACAGGCATACTCCAATAATCGCCGTTACAGCCGGTGTGTCCCGCGAAGAAAAGGAAAGAAGTCTCGCTGCCGGCATGAATGATTTTATAACCAAGCCTGTTTTGCTGGATGCATTGTCAGGCGTACTGGCGCGTTGGATACCTGGTGCCGTGAAAAACAGAAAGGAAGTTCTGGATGATGCCTTCACCGGGGCAGCTGCTGCAAACCGGATAGTTCTTCCGTCCTTTGTTCCAGAAGATAAAAAAGCAGAACTGCTGCAAACCGTAGATGCCGATCCAAACCTGCTTTCCCATGTGCTGGCCGCGTTTCAGCGTGATATTCCCGGCAAGTTCGCATCTCTGGAAGCTGCATTAATGAAGAAAAATGCTGCAAACGTCCGGCTGCTGTCTCATGGCATGAAATCCAGCGGGCAGTTTATCGGTGCAATTTCTTTCGCCGCCCTGTGCAAGGAAATGGAGGAGAAGGCCGACGCAGGTGAATTTGAAGGATCCCGGGAATTGTTGGAGAAGATACGCAGTGAGCTTCAAAAAATTCAGAAGGAATTGTCACTGTTTTTAAGAGAATGAGCAAACATGCATATATAACGGGCACTTTTTAATTTAAAACCTAAGTATTTCCTGAAATCCTGTCCTCCTTCATAAAATCTCCACAAAAATATGCTAAATTCAGTGATAAATAACGAAAAGGTGGTATAACAATGAGTAAATCAGTGGCAGGAAAAGAGGTTCGGGCGGCATCGAAGGCAAAAAACAGGATGTTTATGGCGGCCGGCTTATTTGCGGTTATTATTATTGGCTTCATCATTGTTAAATTCAACCCGGGCCGATCCGATGCGGCGGGGAGTGTGCCAGGCGATTTGAAAATACCGAAGAGTGAAATCTCCGAGACTGTTAAATTCTATCCCTATAAAGCCAGCAGGACAAACATGGAGGTTCTGGCGGTCAGGGCAAGCGACGGGACGGTTAGGACAGCGTTTAATACCTGCCAGGTATGTTATGATTCGGGAAGAGGTTATTATAAACAACAGGGTGATGTATTGGTATGCCAGAACTGCGGTAACAGGTTTGGGCTTGATCAGATAGAAAAGATAAGAGGCGGATGCAATCCTGTTCCTATTACGGAAGAGAATAAAACCGAGGATGACGATTATATTATAATTTCACAGGATTTCCTGGAGGAATGCAAAGGATTGTTCGGAAACTGGAGAAAGTAGGAGGAAGGTTCATTGCTTAAACGTATAAAAAAGTCAATTAACAACTTCCTGGAAAACCTGGCGAAGGAAAATGAGAAATCCTTCGGTAAGGGCACTCTTGCCTGCTGCCGGCTTAACCGGACAGGTATTAAAAGTAAAGGCAGGAATTAATTGAAAGAGGTGTGGCATGGAACAGCGCTTGATAAGAAAAATCCTTCGTGTAGAGGGCATGTCGTGTACAAGCTGTGAAATGAGAATAGAGAATGCCCTGAAAAAGATTGACGGAGTAGTGGAAGTTAAGGCAATATACAGCAGTTCCAGTGTTTATATCACTTATAATGCAAATGTTATAGATCCTGGACAGGTCATTCGAATAATAGAAAACCTGGATTATACGGTCATGGAAAAACCGGGTTCAGAGGTTGCAACTGAGCATGAAATAAAAAAAGAAGCGGATGACAAATTTTCAATCAACCGGCTGTTGGGGATTGGGATTATATTGCTTGCTCTTTATTATTTTATAGATAACACGGCGGGATTTAACTTCATCCCCGGGATTTATCAATCAATGGGTTATGGAATACTGTTTCTGGTGGGACTTCTGACGTCACTGCATTGTATTGCCATGTGCGGGGGAATTAATCTGTCCCAATGTGTATCATATAAGGTCGATGAAGAAAATGCGGGCAAGTTTTCAAAACTGAAACCTGGCTTGCTTTATAACGGAGGCAGGGTCATATCCTATACTGTAATCGGGGGTATCGTCGGAGCACTAGGTACCGTAATAAGCTTTTCAGGTGCCGCCAGGGGAATTGTCGCTGTTATAGCCGGTATAATCATGGTGATTATGGGATTGAACATGCTGAACATATTCCCATGGCTGAAAAAACTAAACCCAAGGTTGCCAAAAATATTTGGTAACAAGATATACAATAACAGCGGAAAGTACGGCCCTTTTTATGTGGGATTGTTGAACGGCCTAATGCCATGCGGCCCGCTTCAGGCAATGCAGATCTATGCTTTGGGTACCGGAAGTTTCCTGGCCGGTGCATTAGCCATGTTCATGTTCAGCATGGGTACAGTGCCTTTAATGTTTGGGCTTGGGGCTGCCAGCTCAATACTGGCAGGGAAATTCACGCACAAGATGATGAAAGTAAGCGCTCTGCTGGTAATTGTGCTTGGAGTTGCAACGGCAAACAGGGGTTTGGCTTTGTCAGGTTTTTCTTTCCCTTACATACCGTTTGGAGCAGGCAACAGCGCCCGGACCAGCGGTGTGGCAACCATGAAGGACGGGGTGCAGATAGTTACTACAAGGCTGTCACCAGGAAGGTATGAACCTATAACTGTGCAAAAGGGCATACCTGTGAAATGGGTCATCCAAGCCCAAAAAAGTGATATAAACGGCTGCAACAACGAGATTGTGATACCAGAATTCAATACGAGAAAAAAGCTCCAGGCAGGTGACAATATCATTGAGTTTACTCCGGCCGACACAGGCACCTTTGCATACAGCTGCTGGATGGGTATGATAAGGAGTAAAATAACTGTAGTTGACGATATTAATAATGCTGATGCATCAGGTTCCGGCGGAGGTATTAAACAGCCAGGCGGTATTATACCTGCCGGTGGAACAGCAGTTGCTGAAGTACTACCCTCATGCCATTAACGGCGCTTTATGCTGGTTATTTAGAAAGGCGGTTATGCTATGAATAAAGAAACCATTAAAATAAGCGGAATGACATGTGCCGCATGCGCAAAACGAATTGAAAGGGCAGTCGGTAAGCTTGAAGGCGTTTCGGAAGCATCGGTGAACTTTGCAACCGAGAAGCTGACTGTAGGATATGATAATGAAACGGTATCAATTGATAGAATAAAAGAAACCATTGAAAAAGCCGGATACGGTGTTGTTGAGGAAAAAAAGAAAACCGTTTCAATACCTATTGGGGGAATGACATGCGCCGCATGCGCCAGCCGGATTGAAAAAGCTCTCGGCAAAGCCGAAGGAGTATCCAATGTCTCGGTAAACTTTGCCACCGAAAAAGCAACGGTGGAATACGATCCTCAAAAAATAAGGCTTTCTGCGATAAAACAGATTATAGAAAAAGCAGGATATATAGCATTGAGTATTGAGAAGAAAACATCGGTTGACGAGGATAAGCTGCGCAAGGAAAAAGAGATACGTACTCTTTGGAGAAAGTTCATCATATCGGCAATATTTGCCGTGCCGCTGCTATACCTTGCCATGGTTCCGATGATCTCGTGGCTTCCTTTTCCCATACCCGGTTTTCTTGAACCAATGCATTATCCTTTGAGATATGCATTAACGCAAATAGCCCTGGTTATACCTGTAGTCATAGCCGGGAACAGGTTCTATTCTGTAGGTTTTAAAGCATTGGTAAAAAGAAGCCCGAACATGGACTCGCTTATAGCGATAGGCACCACGGCAGCGATTGTTTACAGCCTGTATTCAACATACCAGATATCAACCGGCAATATGCATGCCATAGAAGGTCTGTATTTCGAAACAGCCGGCGTTATTATTACTTTAATACTCCTTGGAAAGACACTGGAGGCGGTGTCCAAGGGAAAAACCTCCGAAGCGATAAAGAAACTGATGGGTCTGGCTCCGAAAACAGCAATTGTAATACAGGATGGTAAAGAAGTAGAAGTTCCGATTGACGAGGTGGAAATAGGCGATATTATCCTGGTAAAACCGGGTGAGAAGATTCCCGTAGACGGCGAGGTAATAGACGGACACACGGCAATTGATGAGTCAATGCTGACGGGTGAAAGCATTCCCGTTGATAAAAAAGCCGGGGACAAGGTTTATGCAGCAAGTATCAATACCAGCGGCTTGATCCGTTTTAAAGCCACAAAGGTAGGTGAAGACACAGCTCTGGCGCAAATCATAAAGCTGGTTGAGGAAGCACAGGGTTCAAAGGCTCCCATTGCACAGATGGCTGACATTGTATCGGGTTATTTTGTTCCTGTTGTTGTTGCGGTTGCAGTGCTAGCTTTCGCGGGATGGCTTATCGGAGGGGAGACTCCTGTATTCGCGCTTAAAATATTCATTTCAGTGCTTGTCATAGCATGCCCGTGTGCCCTGGGGCTTGCCACACCGACCGCGATAATGGTTGGAACGGGTAAAGGTGCGGAATACGGTATTCTTATAAAAAGCGGGGAAGCCCTTGAAACCACTCATAAAATCAATACCATTGTCTTTGATAAAACCGGAACGATTACCGAGGGCAAGCCTGAAGTAACAGATATTATTGCAGCAAACGGCATGGAGAGGGGACGTTTGCTTCAGATTGCTGCTTCTGGTGAAAAAGGCTCGGAACATCCCCTGGGCGAAGCCATAGTAAGGAGAGCAGAAAAGGAAAACCTGCAAATCCTGGAGGCTGATAATTTCAAAGCAATTCCCGGACACGGCATTGAGGTCACTATTGAAGGAGTGAACGTACTTATAGGCAACAGGAAGCTTATGGACGAAAGAGGTGTACTGCTGGGTGAGCTTGCCATCCAGTCCGACAGGCTCGCAGATGAAGGGAAAACGCCGATGTATGTAGCGGTAAACAATAAAATATCCGGCATTATTGCCGTGGCGGATGTTGTCAAGGCTAGCAGCGCAAAAGCAATTAAGAAACTGCAGTCGATGGGTATTGAAGTTGCGATGATAACGGGCGATAACCGGAAAACTGCCGAAGCCATAGCAAAACAGGTTGGTATCGGCAGGGTGCTCGCCGAAGTCCTGCCGCAGGATAAGTCAAACGAGGTAAAAAAGCTGCAGTCCGAAGGCAGGAAAGTAGCAATGGTGGGCGACGGAATCAATGACGCACCTGCGCTCGCACAGGCTGATATTGGCATAGCCATAGGTTCGGGTACAGATGTGGCCATGGAATCGGCCGATATTGTGCTGATGAAAAGCGACCTTATGGATGTTCCCGCTGCAATCCAGCTTAGTAAAAGTACAATACGTAACATCAAGGAAAACCTGTTCTGGGCGTTTGGCTATAATGTTGCGGGTATTCCGATTGCTGCAGGCATTCTGCATCTTTTCGGCGGTCCGCTCCTCAACCCGATGTTTGCAGCCGCAGCAATGTCACTAAGCTCGGTATCGGTTTTGACAAACGCCTTAAGGCTGAAAAGATTCAAACCAAAATAGGGACAGGGGGACAGGTCCCTTGTCCCACTTTCTTAAATTAAGTTATTGAGATAATAGAACTGATAGACACCACTGAAAAAGTCACTTTAAATAAACAACCTGACCCGCATGGATTTCGTTGTATTTCAGTAGTCTTGGATATATACCAAAATTCAGCAAAGAAATACTCATTTTATTCTTCCGGAGGAGTTTCATGAACGGTGCGCAGAAAAAAATTCTGGTCGTGGATGATGAGAAGAAAATAGTCGAAGTTGTGAAATCTTATCTTGAAAACAGCGGGTACCTGGTATGCGAAGCATATAGCGGGATGGATGCACTGGATAAGTTCGAAAAGGAGAATCCTTCCCTTGTTGTCCTTGATCTGATGCTCCCCGATATATCAGGTGAAGAGATCTGCAGATCTTTGAGGAAAAAATCAAGAGTTCCAATAATTATGCTTACAGCAAAGGTTGAAGAGGAAGATGTTTTAAAAGGCCTGAAAATCGGGGCTGATGATTATGTTACAAAACCTTTCAGCCCGAGACAACTGGTGGCAAGGATTGAGGCAGTTTTAAGACGGTCGGATGAAGCATTGGTTCCACTTGCAAGTATTTTATCGTTCAACAATGATGAACTGGTTATCGACACATTGAAATATGAGGTTAGAAAACATGGAGAAACTGTCAACCTGACTCCGCGCGAATACAAGCTTTTTATAACAATGGTGAAACATCCCAAAAAGACCTTTACGAGGGAAGAATTGATATATATGGCTTTCGGAGAAGATTTTGACGGCTATGACAGGACGATTGACACACATATTAAGAATATAAGGCAAAAAATTGAAACTGATCCTAAAAACCCGAAATATATTTTGACCATTCATGGAGTGGGTTACCGGTTCGGTAGTGAATAGGGGCGGGTACTTTATGAAATACAGTTTGCGTACCAAATTATCGCTGTCATACGTTTCGGTAGTTCTTATTTCAGTGCTGCTGATAAGTGTCATCACTAACCTTTTGCTGGACAAACATTTCAAGGATTACATCATTGAAAACCAGGAACGGAGAAGCAGGGAAATTGTATTCCAGGTCAAACAACAGTATAAATCCGGCAAATGGGATATAGACGCAATCGGAAGTATCTGCATCAGCGCTTTGGAACAGGGAATGATTATAAAGGTGGTGGATTCGTCTGAGCAGGTAATATGGGATGCAAGACTTCATAATAATGAACAGTGCGAGCTGATGCTTGAACATATGGAAAAAAATATGAACAGCCGCTATCCGAACTGGGAGGGCAGGTATGTGGAAAATGTCTATCCAGTGACAAATAACCTGGATGAAGTAGGGGAGGTAGTTGTCGGTTACTATGGCCCTTACTACTTTAATGACAGTGATCTTGCTTTTATTAATACAATGAACCGGCTGCTTTTGGTCGCAGGTATATTTTCTCTTTTACTGTCCCTTCTTTTTGGTTCGGTTATGGCTAAAAGGCTCAGCACACCGATATCAAGGGTTATAGCAACAGCCCGGATGATTTCAAAAGGATATTTTGGCGGAAGGATAAGCGAACCGTCGGGTACAAGGGAGATATCCCAGCTAACCGAGACAATCAATAATCTTGCTGAAACCCTGGAAAACCAGGAAGAACTGAGAAAGAGACTTACCGCAGATGTGGCTCATGAGTTAAGAACTCCGCTGGCCACTTTACAAAGCCATATGGAAGCTATGATTGACGGTATTTGGGAGCCAAGCACCGAAAGGCTCAGAAGCTGTCACGAGGAAATCATGAGGATAAACAGGCTGGTAGGGGATATTGAAAAGCTGGCGAAATATGAAAGTGAAAATCTTATTCTTACTGAGACCGGCTTTGATCTTTCAGAGCTCATCCGGCATATTATACAGAACTTTGAGAATGACTTTGCAAGCAAGGGTATAGATATTAAGTTCAATGGTGAAAAGGAGATAATAACTGCCGATAAGGATAAAATAAGCCAGGTGATAATAAATCTTTTGTCAAACGCATTAAAATACACTCCACAGGGGGGTGTAGTGGAGGTTACTGTCAAAGGCACCGATGATGCCACCCGGATAATCGTTAAAGATACGGGTACGGGTATTCCACCCGAGGACCTGCCCTATATTTTTGAACGTTTCTACCGTGCCGACAAGTCAAGGAACAGGCTGACCGGAGGTGCGGGAATCGGCCTTACTATTACCAGGGCAATAATTGATGCCCACAAGGGGAACATACAGGTAAAAAGCAGGGTAAATGAAGGAACGGAATTCATCATAACATTGCCAAAATCTTATTCTTAAATATGTCTAATAACAGGGAAAGAAGCCAAAGGGCTTCTTTCTTTACTGTTCAGTCCATTATAAAGCATTTGATTGCTTCAAGCTTTTTAATGGTTGATTCTATGTTTTCTTCAACGTTAGACGGTCCAAGATAAATCATCCTAAGCAATTCTTTATCATTTATACGCCCGTTTTCTATTTTTTTGTACAGTAATGAGATAACAAGATGAACCAGGCTCTTTAAGTATTTATTACGCCCTTCGCCTTCATACAGCTCAGCGGTTATCATTTCGCGGGATTCCCATATATGTGTAAGCTGTTTAACCTTTTTAAGTGCTTCATCGCAGGTCATTGTGTTTTTCTTGATGATAAAAAGTATTGTGCGCAAGGAGGTTTTTAATTTTTCATACTGTAATTCGCCAAGAACCTTTTGGCACAGTTCTGCCGCCTCATCCCAGTCGGTTGACTTGTTGCGGAGCGCAAGTACCATTGCTAAACCCGCGCATATTCCGGTGTTGTTTGGGTATATCTTTTGCGCCTTTCGGTATATGTCCACTGCCTCATCGTATTTTTCTTCCTTTATAAGTTCGCATATGTTATTTCCAAAGTTATATGAAAAGAAATCGCTCTTATGTTTATCCATTCCCAGAAGTTCATCAGTGGAAACATCAAAATAATTGGCTAAAGCAATAAGCATGTTGATATCGGGCAGGCTTTCGCCTCTTTCCCATTTGCTGATGGTTTGAAAGGAGATATTCAAATACTCGGAGAGTTCTTCCTGGGTCACATTTTTTTGACGGCGCAGATTTTTTATGTTTTCGGCTATATAGTTATTCATAAAATCCTCCTGTCAATTTATTTAACAGCGCTGTTACAATTTCAATATAGCTTTTCCGGGAGAATTTTCAATAACTGAATATATGAAAAAAATTCAACTGTACGGCGAATTTTCTCCCCGGTAAATACCTGTTCGCCTGTAATGAATTAATCCGACAAAAGAGTTTCAATGTTATCATCAGTAAAATCATACCATATGACCCCCGGTTTTTCGTCCTGCTTTCTGACAGCAGAAAGAAAATCCTCTTGTGAAGCACTTTCGCGGTTCACAAAATAAGAAACCGTTTCATTGTTGCCTGTGCCAATACCTGATTCGCTGTATGTTATTTCATTTATTGTGTAACCGTCCTTTGTGAACATAATAGTGCCGAACCCGTGATCAGCTGCGCCGCCTGAATATGAAAATGTCCCGTCATCTTTTAATTCCATAAAGGATCTGTACCAAAGAGTGTAACCATATACTACACCGTCCTGATACCGAAAAACCTCGAAACCAAAATAGTCATTTTTGTTTACCGTCAGAGAGAGAACAACTTCGGGTGTTCCATCGTTATCCAGATCAATTACTGCAAATTTACTGATTTCAGCGTTAACACTGTTATCACTGCTAACAACATGGTTTAACTGTGAAATATCCAGCTCTTTCCTCGCGTCAGTACTGAAAAATTTGGCTTTCTTCTGAAATACCGACTTATATGCGTCCATATGAGAATTTGACGGCGGTGCAGGAGATAATGTGATTGCAGAGGAAACGGGCAGTGTCTGTTCTGTGTTTTTGCATCCGCTAATTCCAAGTATAAATAGTGTGACAGATAATAAAACCAAAATTCTGTTTCTCATTTGTGTTTTTCTTCCTTTCAGTCAGAAATCTTATTGTGCCTGGGCTGATGAGGTACACATCGTACAGCTCATTGGTTGTATTCTTCATCTGTTGTATGATTAAGCAATCTATCTAGATATTATACTTCTTGCTTTTTTATGTCAATTTCAAATTAAATCTTATAGGTGACAAGAAATAAGGGATAAACCATGTCTCCCTGTTTAGGAGGATAGAAAAATTGGGACAAGGAACCTGCTCCCTGTCCAAAATTTAAGGTATAGTGGATGTCGATTAATGTCGATATATGGATTATGGTAAATAATAGCTAAGCATTAGTTCTGGGCTGGTTTGGTTGATGGTTGTTAATTCCATGCAGGATTTTTTCGAAAAAAGACGAGATATTGTCGGCAGTGATTATATAATAGTATATATCCTGGTACAGGTAGGAACCAGCCCGGTGCAAATGTTATAACGAGCACTTTGCACCGAAGGCGGTGGTACTGTCAGAAGTGCCTTTTACAGGCAGAAATCAGATTGTTGAATATTTACGGAAAAAACTGTGTATATTGCTTATCTCGCTTGTGTTATTCGTCTGCAAAAATATGCTGATAAGCTATATACGTGGAGCAGGATTGAATACGAAAAAACAGTCAAGTTTTATTTTATGGCAACAGGAGGTAATTTTATGATTTGTAAAAATTGTGGAAACGAATTGCCGCAAGGGGCAAAATTTTGTGTTAAATGCGGGACCAGGGTTGCAGCTGAAAGAAGATGCATTAATTGCAATACCCTGTTACAGCCTGGAGATATATTCTGTATGGAATGCGGCACAAGGAACGATGGCGGCACCGATTCAGAAATGAAATCTCAAAAAGCCGCCAGTGCTATAAAAACTGAATTGTGTGAAAATACAATAAAAGGGAAAATGGCAATTATAGATGATAATTTATACTTTATTAATGAGAAACTTGACAGTTTTCCGTTCAGTGTTTCTTTAAACTACGGTGAAAAAGCGCGTGAAATAATCTGCAAGAGAGATTTATGCAACCTGTTCCGAACCGATGAATCAGGTATAATTCAATTTCAAATAATTCGTCTCTATGCCTGGAACGGGAAGTTGTATTTTTCAGCAGAAGTTTTCTTTGATAAAGAAAAAATGTTTTGAATATGATTACATGAACGGTATCTTTTCATTCTGTCCCAGAACAAATAAACTTGAGTTGATAAAAAGCGTAAGTGTTGATACGAACAAACGCATACAGCCGTTTTTTGGCGGCAACTACGCCTTCTATCTTGACTATATGGACAAAGAAGAGGGAAACCGCTGGTTAAAAGAGCTGGAATCAAAATTTGGCAACCTAAATGGGTTAAATAATTGGAGGGAAGATATCTATAAGAATTCACATGTTTTAGTAACTTTAGACATTGCAACTTCCAAGGAAACAAGGGCGTTTATGCCGATGGTTGCACTCAAATATGAAAACGGCGGCAAAGAAATTGCAGCAAGATGGAACAACCCGGTATTCCATAATGGTTATATTTATGTTTCCATTGAAGCTTCGAAGGCATGTTCGTTGAGATTCCCGTTCAATAATACCCAAAGCTATGAATTTCTTCCACCTGAAACAATTATTTATAATGACTACACTTATGGAATTTTCTTGTTCGCTGCCTTCAACGATGTGATTATCCTGCGGCATTCAAGGAAGGGATTGACAGCAATTTCCCAATCCACTCTGCGCCCCGTTGATAATTTTCAAAAATATGAGTTTGGCTGGGATGTTTATGAAAATTGGCAGGTTTACGGAGGAAATTACCTGGTTTGCGGATTCAATGAGGCAAAACTGATTGATATAAAAAATGCAGAATATTTAGGAAATACAGATTTGCGATATAACATTGACAATTATGATTCTGTTATTGTCGATAACATCTGTTATAAAAATTTAACCTATGCAGTTGGAAGGAGAAAAAATCATGGAATAGGAATTTATTGTATACCCTGGGATAAAATGTTCAAAAAGGACACGAATATTCATGATTTTTTTCAACCGCTGTTTTGACAGAAGGACTGCGCCTGTCTGAATGTCAATGTTCCGGGTAAATATTATTAATGAACATGCTGATACTGCTTGTCTCGCTTGTGGCATTCGTTTGCAGAAAATATGCTGATAAGCCATATACGTGGGGCAGGATTTTGCTTGATACGCAATAAAAACCAGATACTATGGTGAACGGGGGTATTTTGTACCAATTGCAATACCTTGTTAAAGCCCTGGGATGTTTACTGTACGGAATGCGGTACAAGGTACGGTGACGGCACTGATTCATGGAAGCAATCCCCAGGAACCGCTGATGATATGAAAACTGAACCAGTCTGCATAAACACAATAAAAGGGAAAATGGCGATTATTGATAATAATTTATATTTTCTGGGTACAGATGGGAGGGGCAACGAAGAGCCTGGAGTTACGCTGCTTGAGATTTCTATGGGTAATATAGATAAAACACGAACAGTACTTACCAGAAAAGATTTCTTCCGAACGGTTTGCCCAACGGGGATGAACTGATTGCATTTTCCCAATCAGACCTTAATCCCATTGATGGTTTTAAGGGGCACAATTACGATTGGACAGGTAATACATGGCGAACATACGGGGATAATTACCTTGTTTTCAAGAGCTTTAACGATAGTTCCGCAAAAATTGTCGGGGTATCTGAAGCCAAATATTTCGGGACTGCCGATACACGGTATTGTGATGAAGAAATTTACGACAGTATTTTTATTAACAAGTATTTCTATGTACTTGGCAAGTTTTGCAGAAATGGAGAATACGGTGAGGTATACGACGGACTGGCTGTTTATCGTATACCCTTGGACAAAATATCCAGAAAGAATATAAATATTGAAGACTTTGCCAAACCGCTGTTTTAACAGAGTATATACTGAGGGGACGTTTCTTGCTGCCGTAAGAACCGTCCTCCTCGATTACCTAGTTAACCATATTCTTGATATTTTCACCGTTGTTAATGATGATTTTGTCTTTCGTTGGGGCAGTGCCACCGTTAACGCTTACTGTTCCTTCAAAATAAAGGACGTTAGTGCCGGTACCGCCTGAGAGAGTAAAGGGCTCATTCGACAGGAGTGTCGTTATTGAGACATTGTCTGCACTTTGTACAATTTCATCAAATATCAGTGCGATGACAACTTGTCCCCCTTATTGAATGTGGTACTTGCCATTGGGGCAACATCAAGCAAGGCGGGCTCTTTTGTATCCTTTGGTGCAGCGTATAATTTGGCTTTTTCGAAGACCCAGTATGAGTTTTGAATCTCTTTTTGGTATGAACCAAGAGATATGTAGCATGTTTCATTAAAATCATAAAGTACATAATCACAATTGCAGTACGATTGAACTCCAGTCAGACTGCAAATAACCTCCACAGATGGCCGGCGAGCTGACTGTGGAGGTTTATGATTGATTTGCAGATTAGTTGCTTCAATTTAAATCAATATACCGTGCCGTTACTCCATCAAGGCTGTTTAACTCGTTAACCAGGGCCTCAACGTCTTCTTTACTGCCATAAGGCTGTAATATTACAATTCCGTCGTTTGAACATGCGTCATCGCTTACCTCATGCAATCCCAAACGTGTTTTGATCCTGCACCCGTTTTTTGTGAGCACTTCCTGGAATTTAACCGCATTTCCGATCCTGTTTTCCAGCCTGACACCGATAATATAGTAACAAGACATTAAATCACCCTCCCGGACATGATAATTGCCATTTAATTTATTTATTTCCGTTTTCATAATAACAATTTCGTTATGCTAATACAAGCAGTACTTTCAATACTCTGTTATTACATAATAAAGGAGTATTAGCCGTTATTTATCAGAATACGAAGAAAACTGACTGGTATTTATAATCAAATACACCAAAAGTCTTTTCTTTCCGGTACCCTGATTACGGGAATAATGCGGTACAATTATTTTCTTATTAAAAAGATCCATATTGCGGTATTTATTATCGATGATATTATTAAAGTAATCGGAATAATCAATCTTTGAAAAATTCCGATTTTGCTTCAAATGGGGGTTAAACGAATGAAGAATGAAATTGTTATGATTGTCGCAATAATAAGTATGCTGCTGATTTTAAGATATTTCATATATGTTAGAAACTGCAATAAATTGTACAGGGATACCGAATCTGTTTTGAAAGAGCATACCAGATATTTTAACAGGGGTTCAAAAATAAAGTATGAGGATTTATCAAGCCGGTTGCAAAAGTATATAACGGAATATGAATTTTATAATTTACGTACATGGTATGATGCATATCATAAGTTTAAGGGAATACCAAGGAATGATGCAAATATGAAATCAGGCAACAGATACGGTTTTAAAAATATAACTTCATTTATTGACAATAATTCCAAGAGATCAGTTTATTACAATGTAACGTTTACAGACACTCCATTCGGTATGAAAATTGATTATATAAGCATTGAAATACCCGGCCTGGAGGTTGAATGATACAGGGGGACGGTTCTCTTGTCTCACTTTGAGACAAGAGAACCGTCCCCCTGTATCACCCTTGTCTCAAACCCCATGTTTTGCAGGGAAAACTCGGGAGGTGGATTATGAATATTCTGGTTTTAAACGGAAGTCCGAAAGGAAACTACAGTATTACATTACAAACATCGTTGTACCTGGAAAGAATTTTTCCCGTGCATAAATTTCAGTTTCTAAATGTCGGGCAGCAGATTAAATCCTTTGAAAAGGATTTTTCCCGTGCAGCTGACGCAATAACAGGTGCGGATCTGATAATTTTTTCATATCCTGTTTATACCTTTATTGCACCAAGCCAGATGCACAGATTTATTGAACTTTTGAAAGCATCGGGCCTTGACTTGTCGAACAAATTTGCTACCCAGATTACCACATCAAAACATTTTTATGATGTGACCGCACATAAATATATCGAGGAAAACTGTCACGATCTTGGAATTAAATATATCAAAGGTCTTTCTGCCGATATGGACGATCTCCTTACAGAAAATGGACGGAAGACCGCTATAGAGTTTTTTCAATTCGTGTGCTGGAGTATCGAGCATGACGTATATGAATCAAATACCGGGCATGCTGCGGTTTCAGCACATCGCCCGGTGAGTCCCGCTGCAATAAAAGATGATGAAAAAAGCGGAGATGTGGTTATAGTTACAGATTGTGCAAAAGATGATAAACAACTGAATGATATGATTAACAGATTCAGGGCGGTTCTCCGGCATAAGAGCCGTATTGTCAATATATCCGAATATCCTTTCAGCGGCGGATGTTTAGGATGTTTTAACTGTGCATCCGAAGGAAAATGCGTTTATAAAGACGGTTTTGACGAGTTCCTTCGCAGCAGAATCCAAACGGCGGACGCCATTGTATATGCATTCTCGATAAAAGATCACTCAATGGGCTCGATTTTCAAAATGTATGATGACAGGCAATTCTGTAATGGGATCAGAAGAGGTATATTGTATTCGGCTCCGATAAAGTTGGAAGGAACAAAAATGTACAGGATAATAACATAAACGGTAATAACCACGCTGAATATCATTATCATTTGCTTATCAAAATAAAGAGCTATCATGACTATGGTGAAAAATATAATATAATGCTTGTTAAGCGCAAATTTATCGAGAAAAAACAGTGCAAAAATGACAGTCAGAGGCAATAACGCAAAAATCAACCCCTTTATTCTGTCATGAACGGGTATGAAAAAATTAACGGTGGCTAATGCACCTACAATGATACCTGAAAGAATATAAAGCTTGCTGGCGTCAAACCCGCGTAAATAAACCAGGGGCAGTACAATTAAAACTATTAATCCAAAAATAATGAATAAATTAATTCGGTGAACTTTTTTACAGTGAATACTGTAATTCATAGAACCTCCAAATGAAAATAAAAACGTAAATTTTTAATACACAATAATATAATATTATATCTGCAATTGCAATGAGTAAATTTTGACAAATATTCATGCTCATTTATTCTACTTTTTACTAAGAGACAGTAAGAGAACCGTCCCTCTGTCTCATGCTTGCAGTAAATGGCACAAAAAGTCGTGCATGGCTCTCATATAAACACTATAATAGAACTGTAGCCCGGAAGGAGATAATGTTATGATTTGAAACCAGGGTGATTCCTGCAGGGACATGGGCGGTATTTCGGTGCAGAGGTCCATTGCCGGGATCGTTACAGAAAGTCAATACAAGAATTTGGAGTGAATGGCTGCCAAGTTGCAAGGAGTATAAGCTTGCAGGCAATTACAATATTGAAATGTATACCCCGTCGACAGAGAACCCCGATGATTATTACTGTGAGATTTGGATACCTGTAGTGAAAGTTCAGAAATAATTATTAAATGGGTATTTTTAACACAATGATAACAAGGTTTGCATAGCTCTTGCTTGCAAACCTTGTCCAATTTTGACCTATAAATCAAAAAAGCTCTCAACTATTTCTTAATGTAATAATTCTATTATACCAATATTCTATTTGTGCCTTATCGGGGCAATCTTTAAGATAAACAAAATTAAACGGATGGCTGACATTGAAGTTTTTCAATGGAATTTCTACGAGGTATCCTGCAGATAATTCCTTTTTTACTGCCTCCCGGTACATAAATGTTATACCTATATTCTGATGGCACAATTCTTTAATAGCGTTCATGCTGCCGATCTCTATTTTCCGTTTAAAATCCTTGATACTAAGATTTTTAGCGTATAATGCCTGTTCCAGTACATCACGGGTTCCACTGCCCGGCTCACGAAGTATAAGATTTTGATCAAGCAACTCTTCAAGGTAAACAGCTTCAGATGCAATATCATTCTGAGGAGAGCAAACGCCAACAAATATCTCGTCTGATATCAGTTTCGACCGGAACTGGCTTTGGTTAAAATGGCCTTCCAGCAGGGCGAAGTCTATTTTTCCTTCCCAAAGCATTTTCTGAAGAATATTGGTGTTTTCTACTATCATTAAAATTTGTGTTTCTTCGTCTTCTTTAAATATTTGATGCAGTATGGGGGGAATCATGTATTCTCCTATAGTCAATGTTGCTCCAAAATTTAATTGCCTGACCTGGTTTTTAATACGGTGTAACAGGGGCAAAATACGTTCTGAATTAGCTTTAAGCGTTCTTGCATAATCAAATAATGCTTTGCCTTCTTCTGTAAGTGAAAAAGTTTTTCCTTTCCCGGCAATCAGCTTAACCTGATAATAATTCTCCAAATATTGTATGTGCTGGGTAACAGCCGGTTGTGTCAAGTTCAATTTTTCGGCGGTTTTGGTATAATTCCCGGTTTCACAGAGAGTGAGAAATGTTTGTAACCTGTTATCTATCATTATAGTCTCCCCATAAATGTAACTTATAGAAGTATAATAATTGATAATTTCATTTTATACTAATTTTAATGTATATTCAAGTATGTAACTTATTTATTGGAGGTGTTTATTATTAAAAAAATAAAAAATTTAGTCCCGGGTTTGCTTCTTAGTGTTGGTGTGGCTGCTGTTTCAATGTTATTAAGCAGTTTAATTCCGGGGGATATTATTGGAGCTACTGTTATGGCCCTTCTGGTGGGAATGGCATTACACCCTTTATTGAACAGATATGCGCAATTTAATGAAGGAGTAAATTTTACAGGAAAAATGATTCTTCGTACAGGCATTGTACTTATGGGTGTAAATTTAAATTTTTCGGAGGTTCTGAGCGTAGGTAAATATGCAATTTTTGTTATGCTGTTTACCATGGGAACTGCGTTCGGTGCAGGTAACCTGATTGGGAAAATATTTGGTGTCAATTGGAAACTCACAAATCTCTTGTCGGTCAGTACGGCAATATGCGGAGGCTCTGCAGTTGCCACAGTGGGACCGGTTATAAAGGCAAAAGATGAAGATATAGCATATGCAATCTCTTCAACTTTTATTTTTGATATACTTACGGTTGTCGTGTTTCCATGGATTGGTTTTGCCCTTGGCATGCATGATACGGGTTTTGGTTTATGGGCAGGTACTGCTGTTAATGACACATCATCAGTTGTAGCGGCCGGTTATGCATTTTCCGAAATGGCGGGAAACACAGCTGTTATAGTTAAACTTACCAGGACATTATTCATTATACCAATTG
>ENA-UPAD01000881-UPAD01000881.1-bioreactor-metagenome-genome-assembly--contig:-NODE-881-length-37158-cov-6.385656_pt1 | contig 37158 bp, 34 predicted proteins | sample MGYA00238179_ERZ772710 | MGnify/ENA primary metagenome ERZ772710 (study PRJEB29004, sample SAMN07631245) | bioreactor metagenome | isolation source: Switchgrass digestor | place: USA: Dartmouth...
CCTCGGGATTATGTTTGGAATAAATGCTGCTTCCTGGTCAAATGGTGAACTATACATCCACTTTACAAATAATGCTACATTTTTTGTAATAGCTATTGTCGCAAGCACTCCATTTGCGAAGAAAGTATATGAAAATTTAAAAAAGCATCTTCGTAAAAACTTAACGGGTATTTATGTGTTGGAGGGAGTGTTGAAACCTGTAGTAAACATAGTGATACTTGTGGCTTCAATTATATTTTTGGTAGGACAGTCATACAATCCCTTCCTGTATTTCAGATTCTGAGAATATTTACCTGGAAGGTTAAGTCCAGGCATGTTTTGGAGGCAGACATGAAGAAGTTACATTTTGATACGGTTGCATTTTTATTAATAATATTTTTGCTGGGGCTGGCAAATATTCTGAATTTTAATAAACCCCAGGTTTCTGAGCTGGAGAACAGAAAGTTAAAGGAAAAGCCAAAGCTGACTTTGTCGACATTTTTAAGCGGTGACTATTTCCGCGAGTATGAAGATTACTACAGTGATACCTTCATTTTGCGGGACTGGATGGTAAGGTCAAGCCGTGATATTAGAAGGGCTATGTCGCTGGGGCATTCAGACGTTGAATTAATTGTTACCCATGAGCCGGGACAGGTTCAGGAAGAAAGCAAAGGAAATAACTTAGTGCCGTCAAATGGCAGTAGTGCCGGCAGTGATTCGATGAATACCATAAATAACGGGAACGCCGGAAGCGGAGCCGAAGCTGCCGGGACCACAGCCGGTAATGACAGCAACAATGCTACGGACAACGGAGGCAGCGGTACTGATTCTGAAAAAAGTGGAGGAGAAAACTCAAATTCAGATCAGGAAGAAGTTCCTAGGGAATTTGATGAAAACAGAAATGCAGGATACTGGCTGGTGATAGACGGCAAGGCGGTTCAGCTGTTTAAATTTAACAAGGAGGGCATGAGCTATTACTCGGAGGTACTTAACAAGTACCGGGAAAAAGTCGGGGACGATGTAAAGATGTATTCTCTTATTGCGCCAACAGCAGGCGAGTTTGTCAAGCTGAAAAAATACAAAGATATTACCGACTCGCAAAATGACGCCATTGATTTCCTGAAAAGTAAGTTGGACAGAAGCATAAAATTGGTAAATGTATATGACGCTCTTAATAAACATAAGGATGAGTATATCTATTTCAAGACGGATCATCATTGGACTGCTCTTGGGGCATATTATGCTTATGCTGCTTTTATGGAAATGAAGGGTGAGACGCCTGTTCCCCTTGAAAAATATGAAGAGAGAAAAATAGAAGGTTTTCTGGGAAGTACCTATACCAAAACGCTTAATAAAGAACTTGAAAAGAACCCGGATACTATTTATGTATATATGCCTTTTACAAACTACAAATATGAGATGTACTACGGAGAGGAATGCAAAGAAGCTGATATTATTGACATGAACTATGCGGAAGGCAAGGATAAGTACCTGGTATTTCTAAGTACCGGTGGAGCTACCTGGTCTGTAATAAAGACAGATGTAAAAAACGGTAAAAAACTTCTTGTAATGAAAGATTCCTTCGGAAACACATTTGTGCCGTTCCTTTTGCCGCACTATGAAGAAATATATGTTGTTGATTCAAGATTTTACAGTAAATATTCGGCAGGAAAGAATATAGTTGAGTTTATCGAAGATAATGGTATAAATGAGATACTCTTTACTCATTATATGGAGGATGTAAACTGGAAAGATTTTATGGAAGGTATGGAAAAACTCCTCGAGTAGCATAGTACCGGAGGAGTATGGTAAATTGAATAAGCAAAACAATGAGACAGACTTTATGCCTGTCTCATTGTTTGCGCACTGCTTCACGAATTATTCATGCAAAAATTATTCATGCAAAAATTCGCATATTGTTTCATACATTATTACTCAAGTTATTTAACACAATATGCGACAATACCTTAACCTAGTATAAACCTATCCATAAGGGTATGTCCTTCATCTATAAATATTTTGGTGCTTTCTGCCTGTACTTCGTCATAACCGTCTACGCCTGAAGGCTTGTGCGAGGATTTACTGTACAGTACATAAGGCACTGGGTCCGAAGTATGAGTTCTAAGGGACAAAGGTGTAGGATGGTCCGGAAGGACCAGCACCTTGTATTCGTCATACTTTTCGAGACCTTTGAGAATAGTGCCCACAACTTTCTCATCTATAAGTTCAATTGATTTTATCTTATTTTCTATTTCGAATCTGTGCCCACATTCATCGGGCGCTTCAATATGAACATAAACAAAATCCATTCCGGCTTCCAGTTCATCCAGGGCCGCTTGAGCCTTGCCAAGGAAATTGGTGTTTATATTCCCGGTAGTACCTTCCACATCAACAGATTTAAGTCCTGCACAGATTCCTATTCCCTTTATCAGATCTACTGCTGAAATGACAGAGCCTCTCACTTTGTATTTATCGTAAAAACTCGGCAGCGTCGGCTTAGTACCCTCACCCCAGAGCCAAACGGAATTCGCAGGCTTAAGGCCTCTTTGAATCCTTGCCAAATTTATTGGGTGATTTTTAAGGAAATCATAACTTCTCACCATCATATCAAGCAGAATCTTGCTGTTTTCTCCCTTTGGCAAATAATCTGCTATTCTTTTTTCAAGAATATCATGTGGGGGAGTGAGATCAAGTCCTATGGGGCCTTTATTCCAAACCATACAATGCCGATAACTTATTCCAGGGTGGTAACAAATTGCATCAGTCCTGAAATGTCTATTAAGTTCCTTTATCAATTCTGCTGATTCAGCTGATGATATTTCATCAGAGCTGTAATCAACCATAATTTTATCCGGATAATTTTCGGCATCTGACAGGTTTACCAGGTTGCACCTGAAAGTAACGTCACTGTCTGATAACTCCAACCCCATACTCACTGCTTCAAGCGGTGAACGCCCTGTATAATATTTTCGCGGATCATACCCTAAAACGGACAAATTTGCCGTATCACTTCCGGGTGATACTCCTGAAGGTACTGTCTTAACCATTCCGACCTCTCCATACTTGGCCAGGTAATCTATATGTGGTTTTACGGCACACTGGAGAGGAGTCATGTTATTAAGCTGAGGCATGGGAAGATCGGCCATGCCGTCTCCAAGAATTACTACGTATTTCATGTGCTTTTCCTCTTTTTGTGTTGTATTTTTTCTTTTTTGTGCTACTTAAACTATTATTTTGTTCCAACTACCTAATTATAACAGACTTTTAATAACAGTGAAAGTAAAACTTTAGGGTTATTACCATAACTTGTTGTGCCAGCACTTCGGCAGCAGAAATTTCAAGCATAAGAACTGATAAGCTCATCACGGGGCAAATCAACCCGCCTGTGTTAAAGGATACTCCGCTAACTGGAATGCTATCTCATTACATAGAACAACAAGTAAACTTAACTGCTATTTATATACCCAGCAAATTGCGATTAGTATCGTTGCATTAACGATTATTATTTAATATAATGAAAAAGAATAATGAAAAACTAATTATAGTTTTATGCTTTCAAAATATACTGAGGTGATTTTGTTGGGAAAAGTATCTGACAGCTTTAAAGAACAATTGAGGGAAAAAGGCTACAAACTGACAGTACAGCGTCAGGCTGTGCTTGATGTCATAAGTGAACACGAGGGAGAACATATGAGTTCAGAAGAAATATATGAAAACGTAAAGAAAAACTATCCTGATATAGGATTGGCAACAGTTTACAGGACTCTTATTCTTCTGAATCAGTTAGGCCTTATTTACAAGATTGATTTTGACGATGGACGAAGCAGATATGAATTGAACAGGGAAAACGAAGATCACAGGCATCACCATCTCATTTGTACTGAGTGCGGTTCGGTTGAGGAAGTTGAGGAAGACCTGCTTGAGGCACTTGAAAATCAGATATTTGACAATAAAGGTTTTATTGTAAAGAATCACAAAGTGCAGTTTTACGGAATTTGCAAAAAATGTGGGGAAAATATGAAATCAGAAACGTGAACGAGGACACTTCTTCCTTTGGGGAAAAGTATCCTCGTTTTTATTACCCATTTTCATTACTGATTTAGTTTAAGCGTTTTATAATTGTATTTTATACCTATTATATACTGATTTAGTTAATCCAGGTTCTTATATATTTATGATTGATTGCTAATTATCCCAAAATACTCAATAATACACCTGCTGCTATTGCTGAACCTATAACACCGGCAACGTTCGGACCCATAGCGTGCATCAAAAGGAAGTTGCCTGGATTTGCTTCCTGACCTACCTTCTGAGACACTCTGGCAGCCATAGGCACGGCAGAAACACCTGCTGATCCAATCAAAGGATTTACTTTACCGCCTGTAGCCCAGCACATGAGCTTACCAAATAACACGCCGCCTGCAGTACCGAAAGAAAAGGCTACCAAACCAAGCACTATTATGCCTAAAGTCTTAGGAGAAAGGAATGTTTCGGCCTTTGCAGTAGCGCCTACTGAGACACCGAGGAATATAGTGATTATGTTAATAAGCTCATTTTGAGCAGTTTTACTTATTCTGTCAACAACTCCGCTTTCTTTGAACAGATTCCCAAGCATTAACATACCAACAAGGGGAGCAGCGTCGGGTATAAAGAGGGAAACAAGCAGAGTTACCAATATAGGAAATATAATTTTCTCAAGTTTTGAAACAGGTCTCAACTGCTCCATAACAATTTCCCGTTCCTTTTTTGTTGTAAGCGCCTTCATAATAGGAGGCTGTATTATTGGAACGAGGGCCATATATGAGTACGCAGCTATTGCAATTGGCCCTAAAAGATGCGGTGCCAGCCTTGAAGTAACGAAGATCGCAGTAGGACCATCTGCGCCTCCGATGATTCCTATTGCACCAGCCTCCTGGGGCGTAAAATTTAGGAGGTTTGCGCCCAGGAATGTTAAGAATATTCCTAACTGTGCGGCTGCTCCCAAAAGGAGACTCTTTGGATTTGCGATCAACGGACCAAAATCCGTCATTGCGCCTATACCAAGGAATATAAGCGGAGGATAAATGCCCAGCTTTACTCCCTAGTAAAGGTAATAAATCAGACCTCCGACAGCATTCTGCTCAGTCGGTCCGTCATAGGAACTCAAATTTGCAAATGGAAGATTTGCAAGCAGCACTCCAAATGCAATTGGAAGCAATAACAAAGGCTCGTATTTCTTAACAATAGCCAGGTAAATAAGAAAACAAGCTATAGCAATCATCAAAAACTGTTTCCAGTCTCCACGAACAAAACCGGAAGCGCTAACTAAATCAACGATGGTATTTATAAACTCCTGAAACATATAAGCAGACCACCCTTCTTTTATCTAGTGTAAATATCTAGTGCAACAAATATGACGCATTTATTATAATTTCCCGGCAATATACTCATTTCTACCTGCTATATTCCATACAGGTGTGGTCTGGGGTATGCGTCTAAAAGACTTCAATCTGATACTGTAGCCAGGATCTGTACTAACGCTGGCCATAATCGCAGCTGTTAAAACAGCAACTAATTCATCTTCCGGAAGATCGCCATTAGATGAATTAGTTTCCCTGGTTTCACTGATTTCTTGAACAGATATATTGTCAGCTGTTTTTTTGTTTTTACCTGAAGAGCCTTTTACAGCGTTCAGGATCTTATTTGACAGGACAATAATATATGTCAGGAGAATTAGTGATACAAATACTACTACCATTCCTACAAAAATTACATTGATAGATAAGGATAAGTTATCCATGCATTGCACCTCCTAATTGAAACAAAATTATCCCATTATGTCAAAGTTATCACAATCTGCATTTTTAGTCAACACTTTCTTCAACTTATAATATGATCAAATATACAATCAGACTATATCAAAGTACTCTTTATTACTTTTATTATTATATATTATTATATTCAAAAGTTGTTATGTTAAAGTGTGATAAAATATTATAATATATTATATATAAGCGGGTATCCAAAATTTATTATTTTGTTACAATTATAATCATTATAATCAAAATGTATATGAGGTGAGTTTAATGTTAATAGTAGGTTTAAACGGAAGCCCAAACAAAGATGGAAACACCATGTTTCTTTTGAAAAAGGTGATGGAAAGTGCTGAAAACATGGGCGCTGACACTCTTATACTTGATGTGAATGAAATAATGAATTCGTTAAAAAATAAATTCTGTGTCGTGTGCAGTTATCCATGCTCAGGTAAATGCTATGAAGGGACAAAATTGGAAGAGGCCTACGAGCTTTTAAAAAAGGCAGATGGAATTGTCCTTGGAAGTCCCGTTTATTTTGGAACTGTAACTGCACAGTTAAAGGCTTTTTTTGACAAGTCAAGGAAACTTAGAAATGAAAAAGCTTTTTATAATAAAGTTGCAGCTGCGGTGACTGTAGGAGGCTCAAAATATGGGGGACAGGAGACGACTATGAGAGCACTGCATGATATTATGCTTGTACATGGTATGATTATTGTTGGGGACGGTTTTATTGACGATGATTGTGGACATCACGGAGTTTGTGGACAAAAGGTTGCTGAAAATGATGATTTTGCAATTAAACGTGCAGAGATTCTCGGAAAGAGAATGGTTGATGTATGTAAAAGGATAAATTCTTCAGATAAAGGATGATTATATGCTGCATAGATTTTCAAGAACGGAATTAATTCTTGGCGCTGATGCCTTAAAAAGGCTTTCTGAATGTAAAGTTGCGGTTTTTGGTGTCGGCGGTGTTGGTTCATTTGCTGTAGAAGGACTGGTTCGGGGCGGTATTGGGAAACTGGTGCTTGTAGACGATGATTGCGTATGTCTTACAAATATAAACAGACAGTTAATTGCTACCCAAAAGACAATCGGCAGGCCTAAAGTAGAGGTAATGATGGAACGGGCAAAGGAAATAAACCCGGATGTCGAGGTAAATATTTATAAGGAATTTTACGGACCTGAAACTGCTGAATCCTTAATTCAAGATGATTATGATTATATAATTGATGCAATAGACACTATAAGCAGTAAGATAGACCTTGTTGTGAGAGCGTGGGAAAAGCACATTCCCATAATAAGCAGTATGGGGGTCGGAAATAAACTGGATCCGACAAAGCTTGAGATAATGGATATTTATGAGACAACAATATGCCCCCTTGCAAAAGTAATGCGTAAAGAGTTAAGGAAACGCAACATTCCGTCTCTCAAAGTATTATGCTCAAGGGAAGAACCTGTAAAGCCGGTTAAAGGTGAATTCTCGTGTAAGACAGGTTGCATATGCAGTGGAGATTCACCAAAAAGATGTACTATTAAGCGCCAGATCCCAGGGAGTGTGTCTTTTGTTCCTCCTGTCGCCGGTCTGATTATTGCTGGAGAGGTAATAAAAGATTTAATAGGCTATAATGGATGAATTGTGAGTATTAATTGCAGTTAAAACAGCGCAAATATTTAATTGCCACTGATATAACGCAGCAAATAATACTACGGCAAAAAAACAATAATACAACAAAATAAATAATACGACATATTGATAGTACAACAAATAGATAGTAAAACATATAGAAAACAAAAAAATAATAAAACATATAAATAATACGACACTTAAGAAACACAACAGATATAAGGAAATATAATGTAGGAATTTATACCGGAAGGGATATGGGCTGATGTTTGACAGGAGAATTAATATATTTACCGGGCACTTCGGAAGCGGAAAAACAGAAGTAGCTGTAAATTATGCCATCAAATTTTCTGAATTGGGCAGTATAAAACACAAACAGTCCACCGGCGATGATGAAAAGATAGCTATAGTGGATATGGATATAATAAATCCGTTTTTTCGCACTGTAGATGCAAAAAGTGAACTGGAAAAACACGGAATCTGGGTGATTTCTTCAGTCTATGCAAATACAAATGTAGATATTCCTGCTCTTCCAGCTGAAATATATGCTCTTTTTGAAAAAAAGGAATATAGAGTTATATTTGACGTAGGTGGAGATGACCTGGGAGCAAAAGCTGTATCCAGATTCAGACAGGAGATTTTGAACGATGATTATGAGCATTTCCTTGTAGTCAATGTAAAAAGGCCTATGACTGATACTCCTGAAAAAATAAAAGAGATGGTTTACAGCATAGAAGAAAGTTCACGAATAAAAATTACAAAATTTGTAAACAACACAAATTACCTTTTTGATACTACTGCTGAAAATATAATCGAAGGCCATAAGATGTTGGAGGAAGTATCAAGGGAAATAGGTGTGCCTATAGCATTTGCCAGCGGATTAAGAAAGCCCTTGGAAGAGGCAGGACGTATAATTAAGGTGCCGCTGCTTCCCATTGGAAAGCTAATCAGGCTGCCATGGGAGGAAAGTAGTGATGAAAGTTTAATATAATAAAAAATAATAAAACAGTTCAAGACAAAATAGTTAGAATAAAACAGCTCAGGGACAGAAATTCATAACTATAGATCCCGGCTGTGTTGCGGACTGCATTTATAAAATGCATGTACTTGCAATAGTACAAAAAGAGATTTATAATTAACAGATAAACATTAGTAGTCCAAAACCTGAAAATTTTATCAAAAACTAAGTTGTGAGGTTGGATATGGCAAAAGTAACATTTATAGAAGACAGATGCAAAGGGTGTAAACTGTGCACTACAGTATGCCCTAAAAAAATAGTTATAATGAGAACAGATAAGTTGAACCAGAAGGGATTTCATCCTGCTGGTGTTGATGAAATGGACAAATGTATAGGGTGTGCTTTTTGTGCAACCATATGTCCTGATTGCGTAATTGAAGTGGAGAAATAAGGGGGACATGTATTAATGGGAGAAAAGTTATTGATGAAAGGAAACGAAGTAATTGCTGAAGCTGCATTAAGGGCAGGCTGCAGATGCTACTTCGGATATCCTATAACGCCACAGACAGAAATAGCTCATTATTTTGCCCAAAAAATGCCTCAGGTTGGAGGAACATTTATACAGGCTGAAAGTGAAATAGCTGCCATAAATATGGTATATGGCGCTGCAGGTGCCGGCGCGAGAGTTATGACGTCATCTTCGAGCCCTGGAATCAGCCTTAAACAGGAAGGTATTTCATACATATCGGGAGCTGAACTGCCGGCAGTAATCGTAAATATTGTCAGGTGTGGCCCTGGGCTTGGTGGAATACTACCTGCGCAATGCGACTACTTCCAGGCTGTAAAGGGTGGGGGACACGGTGATTATAAAATGGTGGTACTGGCACCAAGCAGTGTTCAGGAACTTTATGAGCTTACCGTAGAAGCCTTCAATATAGCAGACAGGTATAGAATACTTACTATGATAATGGGTGACGGAATTTTAGGCCAGATGATGGAGACTGTAGAATTTAAAGATGAAGAAGAAATTATAAAGGTCGATAAGGATTGGGCTACTACAGGTACAGAAATGAAGAGAGATCATAATACCATTACATCAATTTATATCAATCCTGAAGTTCTGGAAAAGCATAACTTAAAACTGCAGGCAAAGTACAGGAAGATAGAGGAGAATGAAGTAAGAGTAGAGACTTACAATTGCGAAGGTGCTGATATTATTGTTGCGGCATATGGTACTGTTGCAAGAATTGTAAAGAATGTTATTAAAATGGCTGAAAAAGAAGGTATAAAAGTCGGTCTTATAAGGCCAATAACATTATGGCCTTTCCCTGTAGCTGCTTTTGAGAAATATAGCGAAGTTCCTAAGGCATTTCTGTCGGTGGAATTAAATGCAGGACAAATGGTTGAAGATGTAAGGCTTGCAGTCAATGGGAAGAGGCCGGTGTATTTCCATGGAAGAATGGGAGGAATGCTCCCCACACAGAAGGAGATACTGGATAAGATAAAAGAGATAGTTAAGGGGGATTAAAATGGCAGTAGTTTTTAAAAGACCACACGCTTTGAGAGATGTACCCATGCATTACTGCCCTGGATGTACCCATGGTATAATACACAGGCTTATTGCAGAGGTACTGGATGAACTGGATATAGAAGGCAAAACTATAGGTGTGTCACCTGTTGGCTGCACCTATAATAATTATGAGTATTTCAATTGTGATATGCAGCAAGCGGCGCATGGAAGAGCTCCCGCTGTCGCTACGGGTATAAAAAGGGTGCATCCTGACAAAGTTGTATTCACGTATCAGGGCGACGGTGACCTGGCTGCGATAGGTACTGCTGAAATAGTACATGCGGCTACCAGGGGAGAGAAAATTACAACGATATTTGTGAATAACGCTATTTATGGTATGACATCAGGTCAAATGGCCCCGACAACCCTTATAAATCAGGTTACAACAACTACACCTTATGGAAGAAAACCGGAACTGCATGGATATCCAATAAAGGTATGCGAACTTCTTTCGACACTTGAAGGAGCTGTCTTTGTTGAAAGAGTATCAATGCATGATATAAAGAATATAATGAATGCAAAAAAAGCTATTAAAAAAGCGTTCCAGGTTCAGATTGCAGGAAAGGGTTTCTCCATTGTTGAAGTGTTGTCTACATGCCCTACCAACTGGGGAAAAAGTCCGGATGAAGCTTTGAAGTGGCTGAAGGATAATATGATTCCTATGTACCCGTTGGGCAATTTCAAAGGAAAGGATCTGGAGGTGTAGTACAGATGACACAACAGGAAATTATAATATCGGGATTTGGCGGACAGGGCATTCTTTCAGCGGGAAGACTGCTGGCTTACGCGGGCATGCTTGAAGGCAAGAACGTATCATGGCTTCCTTCATATGGACCTGAGATGAGGGGCGGTACCGCAAACTGCCATGTGATAATATCTGATAACCCCGTTGGATCTCCAATATTGAACAGTGCCACAGCATTACTGGTTATGAATGGACCTTCCCTGGATAAGTTTGAAAATATTGTGGAACCCGGCGGAATAATTATTACCGACAGCTCCCTTGTAACCAGAAGCCCTATACGGACAGATGTCACGGTGTACGAAATTCCAGCCACACAGATGGCTTCCGATATGGGCAACCTGACATATGCCAATATAATTATGCTTGGAAAGTTTTTGGAGGTTACAGGCATTGTTTCAAAAGATACATTTGAAAAAGCGTTGAGAAAAGTTCTTCCTGAAAAGTATCATTACATGATACCAGATGAAATGAAAGCACTTGAAGCAGGAATGAAGTTTTAAACGTAAGAAACAGTATAAGAAATAGTATAAGGAACAGTGCAAAAACAGTAAAAAAAGTTTGAAAAAAGTTCAAGAATCAGTGCAAACAGTATGAAGCAGTACTAAAACAGTATATAAAGCAGTATAGACAGCATGAATTAATATCAAAACAACATGAAACGATACAAAGGGATGAAGTACAGATTGTGCAATTATGAATTGCACAATTTTTTCGTCCTTTTTTATTTTATAAATCTTTATAAAGCTGAAGTACATAAATTATTTAATTAAACTCAACAAAACGTTGAAATATTCTGAAAACTGCTTATACTATAATTATAGAGATGTATATATTAACCAATATTTTGGTAACATAAGGAAAAGACATTTTTAATATACGAAAGAGGGTAACTGCAATGAATAAAACTGCTCCAAACAGAGAAGAAGCTTTTGAGCTGTTAAAAGAGTTCAATAAGAGTGAAAGCCTGATAAAGCATGCATTGACTGTTGAAGCGGTTATGCTGCATTTCGCAGAACTGTTTGAAGAAGAGGATAAAGAAAAGTGGAGAATAGTCGGATTGATTCATGATCTGGATTATGAATTATATCCGAATGAACATTGTAAAAAAGTAAGAGAAATATTGAGTGAGAGAAACTGGCCGGAAGATTATATTCATGCGATAGAGAGCCATGGCTGGAAGATTTGTACTGATGTCGAGCCGGTAGAAAGAATGGAGAAAGTATTATACACCATTGATGAATTAACCGGCTTGATTGCCGCTACGGCACTTATGCGTCCAAGTAAAAGTGTACTGGATCTGGAAGTAAAATCAGTCAAAAAGAAGTGGAAGCAAAAAGGATTTGCTGCGGGGGTGAACAGGGAAATAATTGAAGAAGGCGCAAAAATGCTGGGAATGGAATTAGATAAGATAATTGAGGAAACTATACTAGGCATGAGGAAGGTGGCAGAAAGTATAGACTTGAAAGGCAACATATAAAAAAGTTTTGTTTATTATTTTAGGAGAACTGCTAATGAAAATTTTGTTCTTTACTGTTATAGCTATAATTTTTATATTAATCACCTTCTTTGGATTAGGTCCTGTCTTATTGGCCGATGGTTCTATGGGTGAGAGAATGACAACCTTAGCAGTTGTACTGCTGCTATATCTGATATTGGGTTGGGTAACAATACGTCTTACAAAGTGGCATAAACGTAGGAACAATTGACAAAAGAGCAGTTCTAAAAATATTGACTAATTCCATGATAATACAAAAATAAATAACGAAAGCGCTGAAATAAATGAAGTAAAAGGAATAATAGGATTAAAAAGGATTAATGGGATCTAAGTGAGATATAAAAAAAGATCTACGTAATCCTTTTTATTTTTTTTTGATTTTTAATGCAACATTTTATGTATATTGTTGCATTGATTTGGAAAATATTAAGATTTTTTTTGAAATCTAAAAAACAAATATAAAAACAAATTACAACAAAGAAACATAAAAAAGATAAAAAGCTTATGGGATAGAAATAAAAAATCTATACCGTGTATGCATATCGCATTTAGTAAAAAAGCAATCTTTAGATTTAATCATGAAAATTTGTAAGACATCTATATAATGGCAGAATAATACAATTTTTTATATGTGTTACAAAATAATAATAAAAAAATGAAAAAGCAAATCCATCGAAAGGTGGAAGTGCAAAACCATGAGTCTAAGGTAAATTAATTGCTATGATTGTCAGGTTGCCAATAATTTAAATATTTTATGGATAGGCAACACTGTAGTGTCTACCTTTTATTTCTATACCATTTGCTTTATCAGATTTTGGGGAGGAGAGCTGCAAGAAATGAAAAGGGTGCTGATTGTTGATGATGCTGCTTTTATGAGGATGGCGCTGAAGACCATACTGGAGAAAAACGGCTTTGAAGTAGTTGCTGAAGCAGAAAACGGGGCCATGGGTGTAAAGAAATATATCAGCTGTCAACCGGATTTGGTGACTATGGATATAACTATGCCTGAAATGGACGGAATTAGAGCATTAAAAGAAATTAAGGCAATTGATCCCAATGCAAAGGTTGTCATGATCTCTGCATTAGGCCAGGAACCCCATATTAAGGAAGCAATAAAATTAGGTGCCAAATACTTTATTGTAAAACCTTTTAAAGAAGAACATGTTATTGAAATTTTGAATAAAGTTCTTTCAGCATGACATAAAGCTCTGATGTAAAGCCTAAACGTGAACTACTAATGTAAAGCCAAATATAAATTTCTAACGTAAAAATATTAATGTAGCAGATTATTTAGTAAAGTCTGTACAAGAGGTGATATTGTTGTCGAACTACAAGAACGATCCATTGCTTGATATGTTTGTATTTGAAACAACCCAATTATTAGAGCAACTTGAGCAGGTTATTATCGAAAGTGAAAAATCATGCTGTTATAAACAGGATGCAATAAATGAAATATTCAGGATAATGCACACTATAAAAGGTTCCTCAGCAATGATGCTCTTCAATTACATATCATCTCTTGCCCATAGTATTGAAGATCTTTTCCATTTCTTACGAGAGGAAAAACCTTTAAATGTCGATTACTTAAAGCTTTCTGATTTAGTCTTTGAAAGCGTTGATTTTATCAAAGGGGAAATACACAAGATAGAAAATGGGAGAAACCCCGACGCAGATGCTTCCCTGCTTATAGATAAAATCGAAGATTTCTTATTGACGCTCAAAGAATCAAATCACAGAGGAAAAACAAATGAAACAAAAGAGGCAGACATGCCGGATGAAAGAAATCAAAAAGATAAGGCGGGCAAAAGAAGTTATAAAGTAGATATTTATTTTGAAGAAGAATGCGAAATGGAAGATGTCCGAGCTTTAGCCTTAATTAATGACCTATTAAATATTGCCGGAGATATTCAATATAATCCTGCCAATATTGCTGATGACAGTAAAAGTGCTGAGATAATCAGAAAGGAAGGATTTCAGATCTGGTTTAAAACTGACCGCTCTTATGAAGAAATGCATGATTTCTTTTCAAAGACATTTTTCCTCAAAGATCTGGAATTGACTGAATTAGAGAATGATAAGCAAGATGAATTTAATGTTAATGAAGATTTTATAGATATAGTGTCAGAGGAAAAAACTCCAGACAGGGAGACTCAGTTTGTTCCTTTACATCAAAACATTATCAGCGTTAACGTTACAAAACTGGATAAGCTTATGGACCTTGTCGGTGAATTGGTGATTTCCGAGACTTTGGTGACACAAAATCCTGACATCGCAGGATTAACCCTTGAAAATTTCCAGAAGGCTGCAAGACAGCACCGCAAAATTATTAGCGAGCTGCAGGATGTTGCTATGTCTATAAGAATGGTTCCGCTCTCTGCTACATTGCAGCGGATAAACAGAATTGTCCGTGATACTTCCAGGAAATTATCAAAAGATGTAAGGCTTGAAATAATAGGAGAGGAAACGGAAGTAGACAAAAACATTATTGAACGCATCTCTGATCCGCTTATGCATATTGTAAGGAACTCTGTTGACCACGGTATAGAGCCGGCAGAAGAAAGGAAGAAAAGGGGCAAGCCTGAAGTTGGAACTATAACCATAGAGGCTAAAAACGCCGGCGGAGATATGCTAATAATTGTAAAAGATGACGGGAGAGGGCTGGATAAAGAATTAATACTAAAAAAAGCCAGAGCAAATGGACTTATAAACAGACCTGAAGCGGATCTGACAGACAAAGAAATATATTCTTTCATTTTTCTGCCCGGTTTCTCTACAAATGAGAAGATAACTGAGTTTTCTGGCCGAGGTGTCGGTATGGACGTAGTTATTAAAAATATATCTTCTGTTGGGGGAACTGTTTCGGTAGACAGCGTTCCTGGCGAAGGTACGGCAATAACATTAAAAATACCCCTAACGCTTGCAATTATGGGTGGAATGATAGTCAGAGTGGGAAAGTCAACATATACCATACCCGTTTTAAGTATCAAAGAGTCATTTAAGGCCAATGAAGACAGTGTGATTACTGATATTGAAGGAAATGAGATGATCATGATAAGGGGGGAATGTTATCCTATTTTAAGACTACATAGGATATACAAGGTCAAGACAGAAATTACAAGTATTTCTGATGGAATTATTGTCATGGTTGAAAATGAAGGTAAAGGCTTGTGTATATTTGCTGATGAACTGGTTGGTGAACAGCAGGTTGTTGTAAAGGCTTTACCAAATTATATAAAGAATATAAAGAAGGTTAGGGGGGTGGCTGGCTGTACATTGTTAGGTGATGGGAGTATAAGCCTGATACTAGACATTGCAGATTTGATTGAGAGCTAATAGGGAAGGAGGATGAAGATATGGCAGATGCAATCGAAAATACTATGGATATGGAGGAAGATACGCAGAAAGGCAGGTTTTTGACATTTTCACTTGGAGATGAATCTTATGGTATAGAAATCAAATACGTTACTGAAATCATTGGAATCCAGACTATTACAGAAATACCTGAACTTCCCGAGTATGTCAAAGGAGTAATTAACCTGAGAGGAAAGATTATTCCTGTCATGGATGTAAGACTTCGATTTAAAAAGGAAGGAAGAGAGTACAATGACAGAACTTGTGTAATTGTAATCGATATTAATGACATATCAGTAGGACTTATTGTAGATAGTGTTGCAGAAGTACTCACAATCCCTGATGAAGACATTGTAGAGCCACCTAAAATGAATAAGAGCTTCAGCAACAGGTATATAAAAAATATAGGGAAAGTGGAAAATGGCGTAAAGTTGCTTCTTGATTGCGAGAAGCTGCTTACAGAAGATGAGCTGGAAGATCTGAGCGAAGTATTGTAAAAAGCTGAGGTATATAAGCAGACTGTACATGGCAGGATGATTGAATAGATCAAAATGTAAGTCAATATGTACAAAAGAGCTTAAAAATACAAAAGGGGAGGTAAATAAATGAGGATAAATGATTTAAAAATAGGTGCTCGTATTACAATCGGATTTCTAATAGTTGCTTTTATCGCGGGTATTATTGGAGCTGTTGGCATTATAAGTCTAACGACTGTTAATGGATCTTATAAAACTTCATATATGGATTCCGTAGATGTGTTAGAATATTTAGAAGGAATTAGTTCATATTTCCAGCGAGTTAGGGCGAACCTCTATATCGTGGTTTTAGCCAATAACATGGAGGATAAACAGACTTACATAGATAGGGTGGATAAATATAGAGAAATTATAGATGAAACCATTTCGAAATATAAAGAGTTACTAAATGATTATAAGGCTGATGAGGTAAAAACTGAACGTGAATTAATTGAACGACTGGAATCCTCATTGTCAGCATTTGATTCAAAAAAAGAAGAATTCTTAGAAGTAATTGCTCTAAATAACACACGTAGAGAAGAAGCGTTTGAATGGGTCCAAGACGGAGGTGAACTGCGGGCTTTATCGGAGAACGTAGATGCTGTTCTTGAGGAACTAATTGAATATCAAAGTGAATATTCGACAGAAAAGATTAATGCAAATGCGAGAACAGCAGCCAGCACGATAGTACTCATGGCTATTGGAATGGGCATTGGAATTGTAGTGGCGTTAGTGGTTGGATTATACATTTCACGCAACATTTCCAGGCACATCAATATTCTTGTAAAAGTTGCCGATGACGTTGCTTTAGGAGATGTGAATGTAGAAACAAATATAAATAATAAAGATGAAATAGGTATGCTTGCACAATCCTTTGAAAAAATGATTAAGAATATCCGTGAGCAAGCTATGGCAGTTGAAAGACTTGCTGCCGGAGATTTGACAGTAGAAGTTAATGTCAGGTCGGAGAAAGACCTCCTGGGCAAAAAGTTAAATGAGTTGATACAGAGATTGAATGTTATGATTTCTGAAATAGCTTTTGCTTCAGAACAGGTAGCTTCAGGTGCAAAACAGATATCCGATTCCAGTATGATTCTTTCACAGGGAGCAACGGAGCAGGCTAGTTCAATTGAGGAATTGACTGCATCTTTGGAACAAATATCCTCACAAACAAAACTAAATGCAGAAAATGCCAACAAGGCTAATGAACTTGCTGAAAATGCAAGAACGAATGCGGCTCAGGGCAATTCTCAGATGAAAGAAATGCTTATGGCCATGGATGAGATAAAGGTTTCTTCCAACAATATTTATAAGATTATTAAAGTAATAGATGATATTGCTTTCCAGACTAATATTCTTGCACTCAACGCTGCTGTTGAAGCTGCCAGGGCAGGTCAGCACGGTAAGGGCTTTGCAGTTGTAGCGGAAGAAGTCAGGACTCTGGCTGCACGTTCTGCAAATGCTGCAAAAGAAACAGCAGATTTGATAGAAGGTTCTATTCAGAAAGTTGAAGCCGGTACAAAGATTGCAAAAGATACAGCCGAAGCTCTCGACAAGATTGTCAACGTGATTGAAAATGTGGCAAATCTTGTAAATGAAATCACTGCAGCATCCAATGATCAATCTACAGGTATCGAGCAAATCAATACAGGAATTTCGCAGGTATCTCAGGTTGTACAGAATAACTCGGCAACTTCTGAAGAGAGTGCGGCAGCAAGCGAAGAACTCTCAAGCCAGGCTGAGTCCCTCAGGAAGATGGTAAGGGAATTTAAATTAAAGAAAATCAATCAGTCATATAGTGACAGGTTGGAAGATATAAATCCTGAAGTGCTGAGAATGCTTGAAAATATGGCTAAGAAAAAAAATGAGGGTTTAAAAGTTTCAGAAGAAAATACTGCTGAATACACCTCACCAAAAGAGCAAAATGAAAAAAAGATTGTTTTAAGTGATAATGAATTTGGGAAATATTAATTATAAATTTTTAAACAAATGATAAGACCAGATTAAAGAGCAAAAGAGAAAATGACAAAAATTATAAATTCAAGCAAAATAACAAAGGATAAGATTTAGGTTATTGAGCAAATGAAAAACCAGTAAAAGTAACAAATGATAAGCATTGAACTGAGGAGCAAATGATAAAAATCTAGTAGGAAATCATATAGCAGGGTCCGGAGGGGAACAAAAATGTTCCCTTCTCAACTGCAAAGGCGGAAGGAGACTATGGTTGCAATTACTCAAAAGGAATTCAGACAGTTGGCAGCTTTTATTAAATCAAATTACGGCATACATCTAAAGGAAGAAAAGAAAACCTTAGTAACAGGCAGACTTCAAAATGAACTTGCAAAGAATAATTTCAATAGTTTTTCTGAATACTTTGAATATATTTTATCAGATAAATCCGGAAATGCAGTTGCTACTCTTATTGAGAAGATTACAACCAATCATACCTTCTTTATGAGGGAATCTAATCATTTTTTTTATTTTAGGGACAAGGTATTGCCGCATCTAAAAAAAACAATAACCGATAAGGATTTGCGGATATGGAGTGCGGGATGCTCTTCCGGAGAAGAGCCATATACCCTTGCAATGATTATTGATGAATTCTTTGGCGAAGAGAAAGTATTGTGGGATACAAAAGTACTTGCTACCGATATTTCAACAAAAGTGTTGGAAGAAGCCAAAAGAGGCATATATAGCATTGAGGATACTGACGTGCTGCCACCACAGTGGAAACTCAAATACCTAAAAAATCTTGATGATAAAAACAGTGTTATAACTGATAAGATAAAAAAAGAAGTTATATTTAGAAGATTTAATCTTATGGACAGGATATTTCCTTTTAGGAAGAAATTTCATGTGATATTCTGCAGGAATGTGATGATTTATTTTGATGCCCAGACTAAAAGAGAATTGGTCAACAAGTTTTATGACCTGACAGAGTATGGTGGATACTTGTTTATTGGACATTCAGAATCCCTTAACCGTAATGAGACGAAATACAAATATATTATGCCTGCAGTTTACAGGAAAATATAAAGCGAGGTGTTTTATGCAGCTTGGGAGAAAGATTAGAGTTTTAGTGGTTGACGATAGTGTTGTATTCAGGGAAGTGTTATCAAAAGGAATATCCTCTGACCCGATTATTGAAGTTGTTGCTACTGCTAATGACCCATTTGATGCGAGAGAGAAAATTATTAAATTTGATCCTGATGTCTTAACATGTGATATAGAAATGCCTAGAATGAATGGAATTGAGTTTATAAAAAGGCTCATGCCCCAGTATCCATTGCCGATAGTTGTAGTAAGTTCAGTGAGTGACGCTGTTTTTAATGCTATGAAAGCAGGTGCAGTTGACTTTGTAACCAAACCTGATGTACAGTCTGTTAAAAGTGTGGAAGCGTTTATAAATGAATTGATAGAAAAGATTAAAATAGCTTCTGCAGCCAATGTATCTCATTGGAAGGCGAATAATGCCTTGAGGAGAGTTGTCAATAGAACTGACACTAGGGACAGGACTTGTACTGATACGAAAATTAAGCTTATAGCAATTGGCGCTTCTACGGGAGGGACGGAAGCCATATACAATGTACTGAAGTCACTGCCTCCAGATATACCTGGTATTGTAATTGTTCAGCACATGCCTCCGGTTTTTTCAAGAATGTTTGCTGACAGGCTGAATGGCTCGACTCAATTAAGGGTAAGGGAGGCCAGGTCAGGTGATTATGTTGAAGAAGGACTTGTGTTAATTGCTCCCGGCGACAACCATATGAGAATCAAAAAGGTAGGAAATAGGCTAAAAACTGAAGTATTTAAAGGAGAAAAACTAAACGGGCATTGCCCATCCGTAGATGTTTTATTTGAATCAGTAGCGAAGGTATGCGGAAGCGATGCTATTGGAGTTATTCTCACTGGAATGGGTTATGACGGAGCAAAAGGGCTTTTGTCCATGAGGAAAAATGGCGCAAGAACTATTTGCCAGGACGAAGAATCATGTGTAGTTTATGGAATGCCGAAAGTGGCATATAACATCGGGGCTGCTGAAAAACAGGTTTCTCTTGATAAGATGGCTCAAACGATAATTTCAATGTTGAAGTAGATACATTTAACTACAAATATGGAAGAATAGTTTTTATTAGTTTTTTAAACAGCTCCAATTCCTTGGGCGAGCACTTGTTGAGCAAACTGCTTATTTCACCGATATCAATTACATTATATGTTCCATTAGTGCTTTCTGGTTCATTAACGGAATTTGCATTTACAGCAGTTATGCCGAAAACAATATAATCCAATGATACATGCAAGCAATTGCTTACTTTGACTAAAACGGGCAGACTCATCTGCCTTTCTCCTCTTTCCAGTTGACCTATGTAATAGTCTGAGAGACCGACCATTTCAGCAAATTCTTCACGTGAAAGCCCGAGATTTTCTCTTTCACTGCGTATCCTCTGTCCAATTGCCTTATTATCTATTTTCGAACTATTCTCCATAAAACTAACACTCCTCGCTTAACATATACTGTAACGGATTTCATACTTATTTAAAATTTGCACACTGCATAATAATAATATTTGCATAATGCCAATGCATAATGTACAATTGTAACTGTAATTAGTAATAGGAGCGTGAACGGTATGAATATAAAAGGTATGAATATAAAAGATATGAATATAAAAGAAAAAATTGCATTAATAAGGGGTATTCTCAATAATGCTGAGACCATGAATATGAAACCTGAAATTATATTGGAAATAAGTAAGAAAATTGATGAGTACATTAATGAGTATTACAGGGAGAGAAAAGAAGCCTAGGATTTAGATAATTGATTTAGAAATTAAAAAGGACATAAATGATGCATATGAGCTATAAAGCTGTTGTAGCTGCCTCTTTTACGGGCAGCTACAAGCAGCATGGACCATATTACTCCAGGTTAAGTTTCTTTCTTAAGATAGTGTTGGTGAGTATGAAATTTACTACCAGTATTATAATTAGAGGAATGCTGAAGGATAATACCAGATTATTTAAATCTAAGGATGAAGTTGATGGTGATGATATTAGAGAATTAAAACTCTTTTTGCCAAAAACAAGTATGAACAGAGCCATCACTATTTGATAAATTACGTAAAGAACACAGTACATTCCGAAGGAAGCCATTAACTTGTGCTTTGAAAACAAATGGCCCAGGGCAATAGCGGCATATATCATAAGAATTCCGGATATCAGAGATAAAAGGGCGTAATAGGGTAATGTAAAGAATCCGGCACTGCCGAAAATGTCTGAAATCGTACTAATAAATTGACGTATTTCCTCAAAAAGGTTATCTATATCAACAAGTATTAAAATGGAGCATATTGCCATAATGAAGCTCAGAATGGTCCAGAGCATTGAAACAAGAATCTTGCTTACAATGTGCTGCCAAGATTTTACAGGTAGTGTAAACATTAAATAGCCTTCATCGCCCAGCAAATTTTTGTAAAATCTTTGTATCATGATTACCAGAGTCATTACAAAGGTGCCGATTATTAATATAAAATAAACTGTGATACTGATAATACTGAACAGCACCTGCAAATTAAAATTTTCTGAGGCTTCAAGCATACCAAAGGGATTAATGATCCTGTTTAAAAGGGCAAACAGCAATAAAGCCAGGTACAGGGGGATAAATAGACGGGCAGTACCTTTTATTTCATATTTCATAAGCTTTGCTAACATTTGAATACCTCCCTGAATAAAGAATCTACAGATTTTCCGGTTTCCTCACGTATCTCATCTACAGTTTTTGTAAGAACAATTTTTCCTTCCTTGATAAAAACTACTTCATCAAGGATTTTCTCAATGTCGGAGATAAGATGTGTGGATATAATAATTGTTGCGTTTTCATTATAGTTGCTTAAAATTGTATCCAGAATGTAATCTCTGGCAGCCGGGTCCACTCCGCCGATAGGTTCATCCAGCATATAGAGCTGGGCTTCACGGCTCATAACCAAAATAAGTTGCACTTTTTCTTTCGTGCCCTTGGACATTGTTTTGAGTTTATCTTTCGGATTAATATCAAGTCTTCTTAGCATATCATAAGCTTTTTCTTCGTTGAAATCAGAATAGAAGTCTCTGAAAAGTCCGATAATGTCAGCTACTTTCATCCAATCATTTAAATAATTTCTTTCGGGCAGATAGGACACAATTTTTTTGGTTTCAATCCCTGGTCTGTTGCCATCAATTAGAATTTCACCGCTGGTAGGAGTCAGCAGATCATTACAGAGCTTAATAAAAGTGCTTTTTCCACTGGCATTAGGTCCTAACAATCCAACAATTTTTCCACGGGGAATATTGAGGGTAACACCGCTGAGAGCTACTTTAGCTCCGAAAACTTTAGTTACATTTTTGCATTCCAGGATATTGCTCATTGTTTCATCTCCTCCGCTATTGTTGTAATGATGGATAAAATTTCATTATAGTCAAAACCCAGTTCTTTCATTTTTTTCAGAAAAACCTGTACATGCTCTTGAGCAAGTTTGTTTTTAACCTGTTTAACCATATTAACATCCTCCGTTACAAATCTTCCGCTTGTGCGGTTGCTGTATAAAAGTCCGTCTTCTTCAAGTTTTGCAAGGGCCCTTTGCATAGTGTTCGGGTTTACCGCAGCCTCCTGTGCAAGATCACGGACAGATGGCAGTTTTGAGCCAAGCGGGTAAACACCTGAGCAAATCCTTAATTCTATTTGCTCTATCAACTGGGAATAAATAGGACGATCAGACTTAAGTTCCCAGGGCATTAAATCACTTCCTTTGTATTATTGTATTAATGTATTATTGTATTAAGAGCTTAATACAATAATACAAGAACAATATTATATTGTCAATAGCTTTTATAAAGATTATTAAAAAAATATCAAAAGAAAAGCAGAAAACAGGTTTATAATTTAAAAAGGTTACAGGATTATAATTAAAAAGGTTACAGGATTAAAATTAAGAATAAAAGGTAGGCTTAAGTGAGAGCCTACCTTTTAAGGCATTTGCTTAAAGTATTTGCGCCTTTATTAAACTGTATTTCAATTACTTTACGGTTGCTTCAGTGGAATATTTTATGTGAATATATCATGAGGATACTTATGTTATGTGAATACTTCATGGAGAGAACTGTTTCATCATTAGCCGCCCAGATACCTGGCTGCATATTCCTTTGCATCTTCTATAATTTCAAGCACTTTCTCAGGAGCTTTTTTGATTGTATCATTTACGATGGTTATTGTAGGAATGATGCCTTCACGGACCGGCACTCTGGTTATAGGATTATAACCCAGTTCGTGTACACCGGTACTGTTTCTTGACGGGTCACCCAGGCATAAATGTCCGAATGCCCTGCAGTATTTATTGAACATTTCGGCATGAGGTATATCGTGCCAGTGCAAAATGCCGTCGGTGTGTCCTGACTGTACCAGTGGGGTAATGGCACTCATTGCATCATACCAACCTTCACCGGCTACCAGGACATTATTTCTGCCTTTCCTGATTCTGTTTACAAGTTTAACAATTCCATCATAAAGATAGTGATTCGGGTCGTTAAACCACAATGCTGATATATCAAGAAATACACCGTCAAAACCATATTGATCGATCAAATCTGTAATCTGGGTTACCAGCCTGTTCTGCCAGCCCGGAGCAGCCGGATTCAATCCTACTCCTGAACCATGGTCATAGTGTCTTGAAGAATCCCAGTCCACACTGCCGCTCTGTTTAAATCCTCCTGCACTTATAGCCTCAGAAGGAGCTCCCCATTGCTGGTAGTTTTCTGTGCCTTTATTGACTATATTAATTCCGAACATCAGCATGACATGTACACCAATTTTTTTTGCTTCCTCAATTAGTTTACGAAGGCCCTTTTCACCGCCCATGCGTTCATCGGCACAATAATTTCCGTATTTCCAGTAGTATCTTCCTTCCCATCCGGGCAGATAGGCAAGGATTCTGCGTGGGTCAATTCTCTGAGAAAGCCATCTTATATTTTCAAGAACATCTTCATAGTTGTTGAAGATATAACCGGTCCAGTGCTGGCAATGTATAGATGCAACCAGAGATATGCCTCTTGCCCAGTCAGGAACGTCTTTCCGGCTTTCCCATGGGGTTAAACCATAGCATGTTTCAATATGTTTACTATGACTGCTGTAGACATCTTCTACGGATTCACATTCTCCAACTTCCCAGGCGGGTACTGTTATAGTGTTGCTTGCAACTGTGGCATTTTCTTCAAAAATCAATTCAACATCCAGTTTCCCGCTTCTGGGGATAAGTGCAAACCTTTTTTCCCTTACAATTGTGTCCAGTGAACGGAAATAGGTAAATTTTCCTTCTGCTGTTTTCAATACAATTAAAGGGGTACTGATATGGCGCCAGCCTTCAGGGTATTTGTATAACAGACCGGATTGTGGTATTTCCTGACTTTCGCTTTCTCTCAAATTCACTATCGTTCCCGGTGGCACATCTATAAAACGGAGTTTTACACACCGGATAGTTTTTGAACACCTTGCATATATTTTAAACAGGATTTTATGCGAAAGCGGGTTGACATTTACTTCTGCTTCCAAACATCCTTTTGCCGTCTCCTGTCCGCCTGCCCACACCAATTCACTGCATTTGATTTTCAATTTATCTCCTTCATCTTCAATATGGCACTTACTCTCATTCAAACCATAAATATTTTCAAAAGTAAAAATTTCTATTGAAAACTTAAATCCTGCAGCATTAAAAATCGGATTACGAAAAATATAACTTAAATCCTGCATTGCCATTCCTCCTGTGAAAGTAGTAAGACTATGCTCACAGTTAAAATTATAATGATGAAGGAGTCCAAATAGAAATGTAGCAATATTATCAAAATGTTAAATATATTATCCATGTTATGAAATATATCATCCAGGTATCTCCTCATCAGGCAAAATCCGGGGGAGAGTTATGGAGACACTGGTACCTTTTCCGATTTCACTTTCAAATTGTATGCCGTACTGATTGCCAAAGTTGAGTTTGATCCGGTCATTTACATTTCGAATTCCAATCCGGTTGAATTTATTCTTAGCATCGTCATTTGTTTCATTGAGGAGTTTATGCAGTGTTTTTTGATCCATTCCTATACCATTGTCGGAAATAACAATATGTACATCATCATTTGATTCGAAGGCACTTATATCAATAACACAATTTTCACTTATTCCATCAAAAGCATGTACGATACAATTCTCAACAATAGGCTGAATCACAAATTTCAGTATTTTATAATTTAAAATGTTTTCCGGGATGTTCAGAACCAGTTTTAATTCCATGTTGTAGCGGAACTGCATGATTTGTATATAGCTCTTAATATACTCTAAATCCTGTCTAATAGTAATCAAACTGTCTCTGTGTTCTGTACTTACTCTCAGAAGTCTTATTAATGCCACTACCATACTCATTATATCTTTATTCCTGCCCATTCTAGCCAGGGATTTAATGGAGTTTAACGTATTATACAAAAAATGTGGCATGATTTGTGATTGGAGGGCCTTTATTTCGCTTTCCTTGACCATTTTTTGCTTTAATTCTACTTCATAAATGAGCTTTTTGATTTGTGAAACCATGTAGTTGAAGGTATCAGCAATTTTCCCGAATTCATCATTGCGTTTGCTGGTTATTTTGATATCCAGGTTTCCTGCAGCAACCTTGTCCATAAAAAGGGAAAGGTTCTTCAAAGGATTGTATATATATTTGAAAATAAACAATGCCATAAGTATGGAGTAAAATACACAAATAAAAATGACTGTTATGATAATACGTGATAAATTGCCTATATCCGCTGTGATATTGGAATATGGTATGACATAAGAAATTTTCCAATCATTAACTTCAAAAGTATTATAGGTCACTATACTATAAGTATTATTAATTCTGGTTGAATAACTGCCTGCCTGAGACTGTTCGAATTCTTCAGATAAAGAAATGCTTTCCAGACTCTTTCCTATCATCGAAGGGTTATTTGAATGATAAATGATTCTGTTGTTTTCATCTGTGATGAAGACATATTCATTTTTGTTGACAGGTAGGCTGTCTGCCATATTCTGAATAAATGTGGGGTCTAAATATAGTACCATGACTCCGATTGCATCTCCGGTAGAGATATCATTTATTGTTCTTGAAACAGTAATAGTCAGCGAAGGTTCATATGAAACTGTCCAGAGCACCTTATCCTTGTTTTCCAGCGTATGCCGGTAAATAGGCAATTTTGTAAAATCATCTAAATATTCTGTATATTCAGTCTGTAATTTTTTCCGGAAAAACGGGTATCTGCCTTCTCTTGGAAGGATCATGAAGGAAGTTATTAAATCATTCCTCAAACTGAGGATATAATCTGTTTTGGATTCCATATGGGCAAGAGTCTGATACGTAGTATAGGTGTCAAAATTTTTATTGTCAATGTATTTTAAAAAAGTTTGTGTATCGTAAGATGTGACATAATCAAAGATGATATTTTCAATTTCCTCAAAAGTTTTATTGATGTTTTGCAATTTGTTAATAACCAGCTGATTTGAATCCTTCATTACTCTGTTTATCATGATTTTTGATGTAATATTGTAACTAATGCCTCCCAGAATTACAATGGGCACTACGCATAGCAGCATTAGAAGGATAACTAATTTGTATTTCAAACTGATGTTGATGTTGAAAATATTGGATGGGTTAATTTTAGATTTAATAAAGCCGATGCGTAAAAAGGGATTGCTTATCATTACAAACCTCCCTGTTAATGTTGTTTATCTCTATACTTACTGGGACAAGAACCAGTAAACTTTTTAAAAATATTACAAAAATATCTGTAATCTCTTATACCTACATTACACGCAATATCTACAATCCTCTGGTCTGTATTGGAAAGTAGAAGCTTTGCCTTGTTTATGCGTATTCTATTCAAATAATCAACGAATCCTTCGCCGGTTTCTTCCTTGAAAATCCTGCAAAAATAATTTCTGCTAAGATTGGTCAGGGAAGCCAAATCGTCCAGGGTGATTTCATTCATATAGTTATGGTTAATATATTGTATAGCTTTTACTACCTCTTTACGTGATATTTCTGTATTCTGAACCGCACTTTGAAATTGATTTCTGTATGCTTTTATAGTCTCCGTAATGTAAGTTCTCAACCATTGTTTTAAAGCAGAAACATTTGAACATTTGCGAATTTCACTGGAGACAATGGTATCTTTTCCAAATATATCCATTACACTTAGATTGAGCTTTGCGTAAAGTTCCATTACGAAGTCGCATACTAAATCATATAAAAGAACCGGAAAGTAGTTTTTTGCTGAATATGTTGAAATATACAGTCAAGATGTTTTTCCACTTTAGGATCTCTGTCACTTATCAAACAGCTAATAAGATTGTCAAATAATTTTTTCAAAGGGGTTAATTCATAGCTGAAATCCTTCTGCAAATCCTGATAAACAACAGATCCTGAACCCATATAAAAATTGTAGTGGAGGTACTTTAAAGCGTTTGAATATACTGCAGAAATTTTACTTATATCTGTGCATATATTGCTGACAACAGCAAAAGGCTGTATGGAGTACTTTTGTAAATCTGAAAAAATCCTTCTGACAGTTTGATCTATGCTGGCTCTAATGTACATCCAACTATTGCTATTATGCCAGATAATAATACACCACTGTTTTTCATTCATTTGAACCACAATACTCTCTGAGCAATTATTTTGCAACAGCTGGTATACGGTATCGGTATGGGCTGCGGAATTGCATTTAAGTATAACAATAACAAAATTTTTCCAGTTATTAAATTCCTTAAACTTCTTTGATTCTTCGTATAGCTTATTATTAAAGTTTTTTTCTGTTAAAATTTTTCTCCACAGTTGCTCAAATTTGTACATTTCAGCCTGGCTGTCATGTTGGATTTCATCTTTTACCGTGTTTAAAAGATGCAAAAGGTTATCTTCTTCAATCTCGTATTTGAGTATATAATCGGACGCGCCGTATTTCATGGCATCCTTTACATATTTAAAATCATCATAGTTACTTATGACAATAAACTTGATATGAGGCTTTATTGACTTGACAGTTTTAATCAGCTCAACGCCGTCCATGATGGGCATACAAATATCTGTTATAATAATATCAACATCATGGAATTGAATGAAATTCAGGGCCTGTGCACCATTACTTACATCTCCAATGATCTGGAAGCCGTACTTTTGCCAGTCTGTCATTGTTTTTAAATCTTCGCGGATTAAATTATCATCATCGACTATAAGAATGTTATACATTAGGGATTCCCCTTTTGAGAAAGCTGAATGCTTATTATAATGGAGTTTTATATTCAAATTATAGAATAGTATAACATTAATATCAAGACAGGTGATAATATTTTGCACATTTTAATAATATTAACACATTCCGCATATGTCTTCATTCAAATATAATCAAAATGTAAACATTCCACATGCAATTCATAGCCAATCCAGCTTGCATTAGAGGAGGGTATACATTGAAATCAGCAAAGCGACTGAAGAAATCAGAGAACCTCTGGGGATTTGCTTTCATACTGCCACAGCTGACCGGCTTGATTCTATTCACCATTGGACCGGTATTTGCCACTTTTTATCTCTGCTTTGCAGAATGGGACTTCATTAATCCCCCAAAGTTTGTAGGAGGCCTAAACTTTAGCGTAATATTTGGAGATCCGGTTTTTTATAAATCAATTATCAATACATTTATTTTTGCAGGAGGTACCATTCCTCTCACCATAATTATTTCCCTGTTTCTGGCTGTGTTAACAAATCGGAAAATAGCATGTTTGAGTATATACAGGACGGCATATTTTCTGCCCATGGTCACTTCTTCGGTTTCTATAGCGCTGGTGTGGTATTGGCTTTATGCACCGGATTTCGGACTTATAAATCTGTTATTGGCCAAAATTGGATTGCCTGAATTACCGTGGCTGGCAGACACCTGGTGGGCAAGGATTGCCATTATCATTATGTCTGTATGGCTGCAGATGGGTTATAATTATATAATTTTTTTATCAGGATTAAAAAACATTCCGAGAATATACTATGAAGCAGCAGAAATTGATGGTGCCAATAAATTTCAGATATTTTTCAAAATTACATTACCCATGCTGTCACCGGTAACCTTTTTCGTGGTGATAACCCTGCTAATCAGCACGTTCAACATGTTTAACGAGTCCTATATACTGACCAGGGGAGGTCCGGCATATGCCACATATACATTGGTTATGTATGTGTTCTTTAGAGCCTTCCAGCTGTTTAGAATGGGTGAAGCTGCTGTTGCAAGCCTGGTACTTTTTGCTCTGGTAGGTGTTATTACCATGATTCAATTCAGACTGTCACGGAGGATGGTGAACTATGACGTTTAACAGATCAAAGCTGCAAAATGCCCTTATTCACATAGTTTTATCATTTGTTGCGATTACCACAGTGATGCCCTTTTACTGGATGGCGGTTACTTCTTTGAAAACTCCGGAAGACATATTTAAGATGCCTCCGATTCTATTTCCAACATATTTTTATACTCAAAACTATATAGACGTATTTGAACTGATGCCCATGTGGCAGGGATTTTTAAACAGTACAAAGGTTACTGTATTAGTGACAATCGGCACTTTGCTTACCAGCTCCATGGCCGCATATGCATTTACAAAAATTAACTTTATATGGAAGGATACACTGTTTGGCATTTTCCTGTCAACACTGATGGTTCCCGGACAGGTAACATTGATCCCGCTGTACATCTTATTCAGCAAAATAGGCTGGACTGACACACATCTGCCTATAATGGTACCAATTATACTGCTAAACGCTTATGGTATTTTTATGATTAAACAGTTTATGCATAGTATCCCGGATTCATATATTGAATCGGCAAAAATCGACGGTTATAATCACTTAGGAATATACTTAAAAATTGCGCTGCCTATGTGTAAGCCGGTTCTGGTAGCATTGGGGACTTTTACATTCATCGGGAACTGGAATAACTTCCTTGGCCCATTGATTTTTCTGAGTACAGAGAGCAAGTTTACTCTGCCGCTGTTAATCAGCTCCTTTAGAGATATTTATTCAGTAAAATGGGGACTTTTAATGGCAGCCTCTTCCGTGTCAATTATACCGATAATAATACTATACATCTTTTTTCAGCGTTTCTTCGTTGAAGGTATAGCATTAACCGGACTTAAAGGATAAGATAGGTTAAGACAGGCACATACCGTTTATGCGGTTGTAAATAAATTAAGCATATAAGGAGGATAACAACATGCAAACTTTCAAGAAATTTTTACTTGGATTTTTGTTGACAGCAATGATCTTTTCAATGATGGCGTGCGGACAGAATAAGGCTGTAAACGACAATAGCAGTGCGAATAACGAAAAAGCTGCAGCTCAGACAGATGAAGCGAAAAATAAGGATAATACCACATCAGAAGACACAAAACCCGTTGAACTTAAATTTGCAATGATTGCCTTTGCCAATGAAATTCCCGGTTGGACAGCTATGATAGATGCAGCAAATAAAAAACTGGAAGATCAGAAAATTAAAATCAGCATACAAAAAATACCTGCCCAAAACTGGCCGGAATATTACCAGAAGGTTATTACACAGATGGCGGCCGGCGAGGGTGCTGATATTGGAAGAATTGCAGAATCCTTTATGCCACAGGTTATTCAAAAAAGCCAGGTTGTAGAATTGACTGAGTATTTGAAAGATATAAATATGGCAGAATATTTTGATGCCACCTTTAAAAATGCCGGATATCAGGACGGCAAATACTATGGAGTTCCGTCTGGTGTTTATTACATGGTTATGTACTACAATAAGGATATGTTCGATGCAGCTAACCTCCCATACCCTTCGTCAGACTGGAATAACGCCATTTCTTTTGAACAGGTCAGAGAATATGCAAAAAAGCTGACAAAGGGTGAGGGTGCAAACAAGACATTTGGTTTCTATGCTGGACCCTACATGGCGTATATAGGGATGTACTCCGTTTCCCTCGGTGGCAAGAATGTGTTCAACGATGACGGTACATGTGCATTAGGTAGTCCTGAGAGCAAACAGGTATATAAATGGTTTGATGATATGCTGAGAGTAGATAAAACCATGCCAAGGCCTACGGATACGAAAGTCATGAGTGCTATGGACATGTTTACATCAGGCAGGATAGCTATGATAGTGGATGGCACATGGTCACATTCAGCAATTAAAGATATTAAGAATTTCAGAGTGGGAGTTGCTGCTGTACCTGCAGGTAATGGTAAAGCATATTCCTCTATGTTTGTTGACAACTTTGTAATATTTAAGGGAACAAAACATGAAGAGAAAGCCTGGGAGGCTATAAAAGCTGTAATAAGCAAAGAGGGATTTGATGCTCTGGCTCCTACAGGAGTTGGCGGACTTCCAATTGTTCGCTCAACAATGGAAAACCTCAAGGATGAGATGATTGGAACTCAATTTGAGGAATCGGATAAACGTGCATTTATTGACGGACTGGATAATACACTTGCTGTTCCGTACAACGAAAACTATCAGGAGATAGACCAGATGATCAATGCAGTCATGGATGAATGGCTGATGGGGAAGGTTACATCAGACGAGTTCGCTGATAAGGTTGTAGGCCTTGTAAATGAAGGTATGAAGGCAAAGTAGTTTTTTTGCAGAGGAGTTGCTCCAGTGAGCAACTCCTTTTAGATAGTAATATCTGATATATAAAGTAAAAGCTAATGTGTTAAATATAAAATGAAAGATATGTATTTAATATTTAGCCACATTCTGATTAAAAGCACAAATTAAATTAACTTGTTCTGCTATCTCATTAACTGGCACAACAAGTTAATTTAATAGCAGATGTTTTAAAAAATGTAAAGTTATATAGAGAAACCGGGAAGGAGTAAATAGCGTGAAAAAAAGCTTTCTGTTTAAGATTATCGCATATTTTCTGCTTGTTACTATTCTTGCCTTTCTGGTGATACCTCCTGTATCAATGGTAAAAGCGGTTGTCTTTACGATTCATTCCAAAAGATGTATACTATGACAAAACTCTTGCAGGTATTCTTGGCCATATAGCAGGATTCTTATCAGGATATGAGTTTGTGACAAATGTAGACGGAGCGCCACGATTCCCGTTGCCGGACTCTTGGTTTGATTTATGTAACGGACCCTATGCGGGTAACTATACATATGGCGGTAACCCAACGTATCCAGGCTATAACAGGTTATTCGGAACAGGCAGGATAGGGTCGGATGACGATTATCACATTGACTTCTTTAATCAACACATTCTGGATATACACGGACCCTATGTCTCATATCAGGATATAAAAGACGAGTGGACAGAACATTACCCACATGACCGGGGCGCAGGTTTTGTCGGTATGGCATTAATGAAAAACCCCGGCCTGCTTCCGCCGTTTACGGGATTAAGGAAATTTGGGAACAAGTATTATTGGTGTACGGAACCGTATATCGAAAACGATACTTTAGGAATGGCTGCTCCGGGTATGCCGAATACAGCAGCTTCACTTGCTGAAAAGTTCGGTTCAGTCACAGGCGATTTTGATGGAATTATATGGGCTAAGTTTCTGGCAGCCATGTACTCGCTGGCCTATGTAGAAACGGATATAGTGGATGTGGTTGATAAGGCGTCTGAAGTGATACCGCGTAATAGTTGGCCCTATAGCGTCTATCAGAAATGCAAGGAGCTGTATCAACAGGATACGGATGACTGGCGCTGGGCAGTAACGGAACTGGAGAAAATCAAACGGAATGTGCATGAAAGCGACAATGTGCAAACTTTAACTGATGTGAATAACGGATTTACCATTTTGGCACTGCTTTACGGTGAAAATGATTACCTGGAAACTTGTAAAATAGCATCTCTGGCAGGTTATGACGGTGACTGCAATGCAGCGACTGCAACGGGAATCCTTGGCATTATGAAGGGAATGAGCGGGACCCCGCAAAAAGTCAAGGATGTCATATATGCAAATGGATACGGGGTCTATGTCAATGATTTGGAGACAGGTTTCGATCCTTATATTAAACTCAATTACCCAAGGGAACAGACTCTCGATGATTTAGCCAGGTTATACCAGAGGAATGCAGAAGATCAGATTATTGCAAATGGTGGAAGCATAGATTCAGAAAATTACTACATAAACGTACAAACAGTTGTACAGCCTGAAGTTGTAGAAATTTCAAATTATGATTTTGAGAAAGGCAGTCTTGCGGGTTGGTCTAAATGGACTACTGTACCTGATACGACACATATTACAGCAGAGAATAATCCCAATGCACATTCCGGAGAGTGGAACGGTAAAGTTGTCACTGATGAAACTGTAAATGAAGGAAAGCTTTATGTTCAGCTTAGTGGATTGGAAGTAGGAGCCAGGTACAGGGTTAAGGCCTATTTAATGTGTGCGAACGGTAAGCAGGCAAGATTGTATGCCGAAAATTACGGTGGTCCTTATATCTATACTTCAATATATCTATACTTCAATCAGTTCAAATCCGGATTATTGGGTGGCGAGGACCCTTGAATTTACAGCAGGCAGCACCAGTGCACAGGTGGGACTGCATCTTCCTGCCGGAGGTTCAGGAAGTCACTGGGGACGTATTGACAATATATTTGTGGAAAAGGTATCTGACAGGAATGATATTCGTTATGAAGCAGAAAATGCAACCATTGGCGGAAGCCAGATAAGGAGTTCAGCCAGTGCATCCAACGGAAACTATGTGGGAGGCATTGATTATACAGGATCATACTTACAGTTCGATATTAATGTGGCAAACACCGGTGAATACATGCTTAGAATTAATTATGCCAACGGTGAAGATTACAACGCGACACATAAGTTATATATCAACGGTGACCTGAAAACTTCGGTTATGTATCCTAAAACAGGCAGTTGGGGTGAATTTTCCAACAATATTATGGAAATTCCTGTTGAATTGTCATCCGGGAATAATACAGTAAGATTGGAAAAAAGCATTAATTACGCTGAAATCGATTATATTGACGTTTCAATGATTAATCCTGCCTCTATTGAAAACATCAATGTTTCATCCCAGGTGTTAGACAATAATAACCGTATTTATAATTTTGATTTTGAGATGGACGGAGCAACTCAGATGCCCTCCGGTTGGGGAACCTGGCCGGGGAATAGTGGTACTGACGGAGATGCTGATTATGTAGAGACAGGAGGGTATTCAGGTACATATAGGCTTACTCATCATAAATCTTCAGATTATGAAGTGTACACAAGTCAAACAATCACCGGATTATCAAACGGCCATTACACCTTAAGGGCATGGGTTATAAGCGGAGGCGGCCAAAATAAGCTTTACATGGATGCAAAAAACTATGGAGGACCTGATCAAAGGTATGATATCCCCACATGGGGCTGGCCAAACTGGGTACAGATAGAAATTCCGGGCATTCTGGTCACCAATAACCAATGTACAGTGGGCTTTTATTCTAATGCCAACTCCGGAAACTGGTTTTCTGTAGATAAGGTTGAGTTGTACAAGGAGCAGTTTAACCTTGTCTCAAACTACGATTTTGAAGTTGACGGTGCAACCCAGACCCCATCTTACTGGGGGACATGGCCTGGAAGTTCCGGAAATGATGCTGATGCTGATTATGTGGAAACAGGGGGGTATTCAGGAAGCTACAGGTTTACTCATTACAAGTCTGCACCTTATGAAGTGTATACAGATCAGACAATAAAGAACATAAAAAACGGAACATATACTCTTCGTGCCTGGGTAGTAAGCGGTGGAGGACAGAACAGCTGCTTCCTTGAAGCAAAAAACTATGGCGGCAGTCCAATGCAGGTTGCTATTCCTGGGAATGGCTGGCCAAACTGGACTCAGGTACAAATAACCGGAATAAACGTAACCAATAACCAATACACCATTGGCTTATATTCCGACGCTAATGCAGGTAACTGGTGTTCCATAGATAAAGTCGAATTCTTCAGGGAATAGGTGATAGAAGCAACAAAGAAATGACAGTAAAAGAAAATGACAGTGAAAAATAGTAAAAGAAATAAAAGCAAAAATAACAGGTAATTATATATTGATATCAGGTTGCCTTTTGATTTATGAGGCAGCCTGATTTTTTATAATGATAAGCTGTTCCAAAAATTATACAAAATTCGGTAGTGGTAAATATTCATGTAAATATCTGAAATAGACTAAATTATTAAAACAAGATATAAAAACAGTTAAATACCAGAGAGATATTGTTATGTGGTTTAAATGACTCATATACAATATTATTCAAACATATTGATTACATACGAACTAATAACAAATTATAAATAAATATAACAAAACATAAAGTTGAAATAAGTAAATTAATTTGTTGTGCCAACATTTCAATAGCAGGTGAGCTATTCCATTGCTTTGTACAACAAGTTAAATTAATTAAAACGTGATTATGAAAGGGGAATTGCATTGATGGGTGAGGTGCTTTCAATTCTCAAAGGTTTGAAAAGTGAATGCAATAATTATTGGGGCAGCAGAATAATAACGCAGCTTGAATATGCGTATAAGCTTTCAAAAGTTAAAAATTGCGAATTTCACGGTTTAATAAATAAGGCAGTTGATTTTATTAAGAACGAGTACGACAGGGAAGGCACAATTACAAAGTCTGCCGTGGAAAAAGCGGAAGGCATTATTGCTTCAATATTTGAAACGGCAAAAAGTTTCAAGATTATATGTGCAGCCCATGCCCACATTGACATGAACTGGATGTGGGGATTTCACGAAACAGTGGCAGTTACCCTTGATACATTCAGGACAGTGCTGAATTTGATGGAGGAGTATCCGGAGTTTAAGTTCTCCCAATCTCAGGCTTCAGTATATAAAATAGCAGAAGAGTACGACAGTGCCATGCTGGAGGAAATTAAAAAGAGAGTTAAGGAAGGCCGCTGGGAAGTTACGGCGTCTACATGGGTAGAGACGGATAAAAACATGCCAAACGGTGAGAGCCTGGCAAGGCATATACTTTACACAAAAAGATATCTGTCGGAGCTGCTTGATATAGAACCTGAAAATCTCAAAATAGATTTTGAGCCTGATACCTTCGGCCATAATATTAATGTGCCGGAAATTCTTAGTAAGGGCGGGGTAAAGTATTATTATCATTGCAGAGGTTATGAAAAGCACTGCATATACAGGTGGAAATCACCATCGGGAAGCTCCGTTTTGGTGTACAGGGAGCCGAACTGGTATAATTCCAGCATTGAACCTTCCATGGTGCTGCATGTACCCGAATTTTGTACTAAGCATGGCATTGATACTGCATTGAAAGTTTATGGAGTGGGAGACCATGGCGGCGGACCTACAAGAAAGGATATAGAGAAAATTATTGATATGGCTGGATGGCCTGTTTTCCCGGAAATAAGATTCGGAACTTTTTCAGAATATTTTAGTATACTTGAAAAAATAGAAGATAAGCTGCCTGTGGAAGAAAAGGAACTGAACTTTATATTTACGGGCTGTTATACCTCTCAGTCAAGAATTAAGATGTCAAACAGGATCAGTGAAGCAAAATTGCATGAAGCTGAATGCTTCAGCAGCTTATCTGCTGAATTTGCCGGTGGCAATTATAAGAGTGAAGCATTCAGGAATGCATGGCAAAATGTATTGTTTAACCATTTCCACGATATTTTACCGGGGTCAGGAGTTATTGAAACAAGAGAATACGCAATGGGGCTATTCCAGAAGACAGCTGCAACAGCAAATACCGAAGCAAGTATTGCGCTGAGGAATATTGCTTCCCAGATTGACACTTCTGGGCTTTTTGTCGAGGAAGATATCAGGAATACAACGTCTGAAGGCAGCGGTGTGGGGTATGGAGTTGCAGAATTTGGATTTCCGCAGGCTGAAAGAGGAAGAGGAAAGAACAGGATATTCCATTTCTTTAATCCATCACCTTATGAGCGTAATGAAGTGGCCGAGATAACGGTATGGGACTGGGACGGAGATGAAAGCAAAATAGTATTCAGAGACAGCAGCGGAAATATAGTACAGCATCAGATTACAGGAGAAGCAAAATTTCATCCGGAAGACGGCAGATAT
>ENA-UPAD01000887-UPAD01000887.1-bioreactor-metagenome-genome-assembly--contig:-NODE-887-length-36840-cov-48.842925_pt1 | contig 36840 bp, 38 predicted proteins | sample MGYA00238179_ERZ772710 | MGnify/ENA primary metagenome ERZ772710 (study PRJEB29004, sample SAMN07631245) | bioreactor metagenome | isolation source: Switchgrass digestor | place: USA: Dartmouth...
GTGGGTCATTTTCTTTCCGTTACTTCGGGGTCAATTATATACCGTCGTTGACAATACCACGTTACATTTTTACAATCTGTTACATTCTTAACTCATTTTCACCCGATTTGCTGATTTCACTTAAGGTTTTCACGGGATAATCTAGTAGATATGCTTTTAATAGTATGCTATACTATGATATATATAGTTAAATATGAGGAAAATCAATTGAGGTCACGGGAGGTAGAAATGGGACTCTTCTTAAAAAAAGTAACTCGACTAAACCGCAGCATGTATCTGTATTATCCGGAATTTGACCGGCATAACCCCTACATAGTCAGGCTGTTGACAATCCTCCGTCCGGATTCTTCGGAAGCTTCAGTTCAGAAGCTTTTGAACGACGGACTTAAGGAACTTTCTGAGACAAAACGTTTTGTTCTGGCCTTTCCCAATCCACTGGATTGCGGTTGGAACTCGGAGCTCTCCGATGAAGGACCGGATGATCTTGCCGCCATTGACGGACTCTTGGACGAAGTCACCAAGGAAGATGACTTACCTATTAAATGCAACTCGGTAGGGATTCCGGAAATCTCGGAAATGTTACGGCAATGGCATCTTATGGCCAACACCCGGTATCTGGTCGGCGTTGAAGGCGCTGCGGACATGGCTTATGCCTATGCGGCATGCCGGCCTGAAAATGTGGCCGTGGTCTGCGGCTTCGGCGGCACCATTTCCGACAAAGCTCTTGCTATGGCGAAAGATGTTCCCGTAACCGCCGCCCTGACCTGCGCTGACGAGAAGGTCGTAAACTACTTCACTTCTGTTTGCAATTGCACCGAAAAGGATGAAGATGATCGTAAAGTAATCTATAAAAACAAGACCAACCCCTGGACTTATGTGGTAAACGGCAAAAAGATGCCCGAAAGCTACAGTCAAGTGCTGAGCAAGGTGGAACAAGAGACCTTCAGCCAAGTTAGAAGGATCAATACTGGTAAGTCCGGAGATCTGACGGGCTACACCGATCTTACCGGAGACGAGTTTACCTGGTATCTTTACGACGACCGACTGGGTGACATGGAACACACATGGCTGGTCCATGTACCGGAATCTGTGAAAAAAGCTGCAGAAGAAGGTAAAAAGGTACCTATGGTGGTCTTCTACCACGGTGGCTCAGATAACCCCTCTGAAGCGGCGGAAATGAGCAGATTCCACGAGCTGGGGCGGAAGGAAAACTTCATCACCGTTTACCCTTGGAGCTCCAACACAGCGAACTGGAATAACGACTATGTATCCACTCCCAATGGAGACAGCTGCGGAGATGAAAAGTACTGTATTTTGCTGATTGATTACATGATTACCAACTACCCTGTGGACCCGGAGCGTGTCTACCTTTCCGGTTTCTCTAACGGCGCGGCTATGGCCCAAGTCATTGCTATGCTCTATCCAGAAAAGATCGCAGCCTTGATGCATATTAACTCCAACTGGCCTGGAAACCGTTGGCAACCCATGGATCTGGATATCTATGAAGTTCCTGCTATGCGCCGTGCTCTCGAGCAGAAGAAAGACTGGGTGCGGATGCCCGTTTGGTACACCTACGGCACTAGAGAGGCTTCCTGTCCAGTTTATAAGGGCTGCACTCAGCAATATCAATACGATTTCTGGAAAATGTTCAATAACATCACCATCGAGGAGACTCCCGTTCCCGGTACTCCAGACGCCTATGAAGGCGGTGTACGAGGCACGGTTGTGGAAACAGTATATCCCTCCGAGGTATATCCGGAACAGTATTATGTAATAAACCGCTTCTTCACCAATGACCCTACCCAAGAGAATTTCTACAATTATGTGCTGATGCATGACAAAGGTCATGAAGTAGCACCCATGGATTCGGTACTGGCTTGGAACTTCGTAAAACAATTCAAGCGGAATCCCAATGGCACCGTGGGAAGAGTATAAAAAGCACCACACAAAAACACCCTCGATATGTTCCACATACACATATCTAGGGCTCGTGATGTTATAAAGAAGGGACGCGACTTGCTTTGCATCGCGTCCCTTCTTTAATGTACACTCATTTTCGTCGGCTCCCTGGCAAATTACTATGCAAATGGAGAGAATTTTACACATAGTTCTAAAATTTTTCGACAAATTTCTTTAAATTTCTATAAATTTGTTATAAAATTATTAGTGGATGCAATAGATGTCTTGTAGAAAGCAACAATCGGAAATTTCTCCTATGCGCAGGTTCATGTTAGTAAATCCCACGGTGGTCACGGGAGCCGTGTGATATAAAAAATCGAAAGGAGATAAAGCAATGAAAAAGTATTCTAGATTACTGATCATCTCACTGGTTATCATTCTTCTGAGCACGGTTGTTCTCTATGGTCTCAATTCGAGTTGGGGAAAGATAAAGGTTTCCAATGTATATTTCCCCGACCAGCAAGGCAATCTTCTTCATGGAGTCCTTTACAAACCAAAGGAGGTTGACTTCGCAAATCCTGCCCCGGCAGTTATTACCGTTCATGGCGGCAATGGTTATATGGGTATGATGAGCAATGTTACCCTAGAGATGGCCCGCCGCGGTTATGTGGTTCTTGCAGTGGACTGCAACGGATGCGGCTGGTCTGACTACACTCCGACGGATGTCTCTACAAAGATGGTCGACGCACACGGAAATCCTCTTCAGGGACTCGAAAACGATGGCGGTGTCTCCCGTGCACTTGCATACCTGCAAAACTGCGACTTCGTCAAAGAAGATAACATCGTTCTTATCGGTCACTCTCAAGGGGGTACTTTCTGCTTTAACGCCGCATTAGCAAATCCGGGTAAGGTCAAGGGCGTAATGGTTATTGCGTCCGGTGGCTTTGCAATGAGATTGTCTTCGCTCAAACCGGAAGATCTTCACTTCAACTTGTCCTACATTGTGAGCGGTTATGATGAATGGATTAGCGCTATTATGGGCGTCGATAAAACCTCGGAGTTACTTGAAAAAGACTTTATGATTAGTGCTATTGGTTCCGACGGCCCTGTCGTTGCAAATAAGATCTACGGTTCATTTGCTGAAAACAACGCAAGAGTAGTATACACAACCAATACAAGCCACTCCGGTAACCTTCTCAATTTCGATGCGATTGGAAAGATGCTTGAGTTCGCGGACCTTTCAGTTGGTCAGGTAAATGACATTCCATACAGAAATCAGGTATTCTGGTTGAAAGAGATCGTTTCCATTATAGGCGTTATCGGTTTTGAGCTGTTCCTCATATCTCTCGCGATTTGTCTTTCAAAGACGAAGTATTTTTCAAACATCGTCTCTTCGGAATCTCGTCCTGTCATCGGCGTGTCAAAGGGAATCAAGGCTCTCGCGCTCATAATCGCAGGCATTTTGCCGCTTGTGCTTTATTATCCGATTGGGCTTAACAGTAAGGCGAATCAGGTTATGCCGTTCAGATGGGCAAATGCATTTTCTTTCTGGGCTGCGGCTTCCGGCCTTCTTATTCTAATCGCTTTTATAATCTGGCATTTCGTCAACGGCAAAAAGAATGGAGGCAATATTGTCACATATGGTATCTCGACATCCACTACCGAAGCCAAGTGGGATATTTCCTACGTGCTTAAATCATTGTTATTGGCTCTGATGGTTGTTGGATCCGGATATATTATTGTATATCTGATATATCATATAGTTCCTGTTGAGTTTGGTTACTGGTTCTTTGTAATAAAGCCAATTCCTATGCTCAGAGTTAAGTACTTCCCAATCTACTTCCTTTTCTTCCTGGTTTCTGCATTGATCCTTACCATGGTCAACATTACATTCACATACTCCGGAAGCGAAGAAACGAAGGCAGGTATACTCAAGCAGTACATCGTCCCAATGGCAGTTACAATCGGTGGTTTGGCTGTTGTTATGTTCATTTTCTACATTACTTTGAGAGTTAGCGGACATACTACACTGATGCCAAAGAAGGCTCTTGACTCTGTCACTTTGGGCGATAGCTACCAGGTTATTCCCAACTTCATGGTAGCTAGCCTTGTAAGTACGGGAATTTACAGAAAAACACGAAATACATATCTGGCGGCTTTTGTAACCGCATTAATCATTACAGCACTTACTATTTGCACAAACTCCTTCAGCATCTAAATTTGATTTTTTTATACCGGTGCAAAGAAAACTGAAGACTCTATAATCAACTTGGACATAGTTTGCAGTCTCCTTTTCGTAGAGTTTATGAACCCACCCTACTCTACCATCTGGCTGCAAACTTGTCCTTTTTATTTTCATTAAGTCCTCTGTTTGTAAAAATCCTATTGACAAAAACAAAAATAGATACGCTGGTGGTCAGCTTATTCGCAGCGAGGGTTGGTCAAGTCCTTTATTGTGTGTAAATTCATTCGGTTAAGGTTAATGTATCAAATAGCTCGCTTAGACGCTTGCTATCTTAAGCTTAGGATGCCATTAGAAGTTTTATCTGTTCTTGGGCTATCTCCAGAAACTTTGGCTTAGCCTCTTTCAGTGCTTCTGTGTATCTAGTTTTTGTAAACAAATACCGCTTTGTCGCCATTAAGTCATGACGCTCCATTAACACTGAACCCATTAAGCGTTCCATCGATCCATCGTTAGGGAATATCCTAATAACGCGGTAACGGCGGTCTAGCTCAGCATTTTCACGCTCTACTATGTTGGTCGTGCGCAGAGGCCTTCGCATTGTCTCCGGCAACATCATGACTGTCATAGCATCCTCAAATCCATCATCCAGTACTTCCATGGCATTAGGTGCAATATCTTTATAGTCCTCGTAGATTTGATCTCGTAGTTTTCTAGCCTCTTTGATAGTTTTAGCTGTAAACATTTCACGAAGTTCTGTCGATAAGCCTGCTATGTATTTCTTCGGTGTCTTCTCCAAGATATTCTTCTGCATATGAAATTGGCATCTTTGCCAAGCTACTTGAGGATATACAGCTTTAATAGCTGCGATGAGTCCACTGTGGCAGTCAGTTGTGAGCATATCGATACTCTTTAATCCCCGGGCTTTTAGACTAGATAGAAACTTCGTCCAGGTCTCTTTCGACTCATTATCAAAAGTGCCAAACCCGATCACTTCACGCATGCCATCCATTGTAATCCCAATAGCAACCATGAATGCCTTTGACACGATGCGATGTTTTTCTCTATCTCTTACCTTCATGTACTTTGCATCGACCATTACAAAGGGATATGCATCGTTTAATGGTCGATTCTTAAACTGTTGTACACCTTTGTCCAGTTCCTTGCATAGCTCTGATACTGTTGATTTGGAGAAGCTGGTGCCACATAACTCCTCTACGACATTAGAAACCTTTCTTGTGGACACACCTTGAACGACCATCTCGGTCATAGTCGATATCAGAGCTGCTTCACTTCTTTGATAATTGTCAAAAACCATCGTCACAAAAGGGACGTCCCGATGCCTTGGAACTCTAAGTGTAATCTGCCCTATCCTTGTTACAAGCTTACGGTCACGGGTACCGTTACGATAATCACTTCTGCTTTCGCTTCTCTCATGCCTGGCGGCCCCTATCTGTTCCTCTGATTCTGCCAATAGAATGGCGTTTAGGGTTTTCTGCATCAGAATAGCAAATGCTTCATTTCTATCTTTTGAAAATAGGTCTAGCGCTTCTTGATAATTTAATGTAATATTAATCTGAGACATGTTTCTCCTCCTACGGTAATTTGTTTGGGGTAATTACATTTTAACCGAACGGAGAGACATTGTCTCTTTTTATTTTTTAATTTACACCATTATACGGGCACAACTATATATCGCATTCACTAGGTGTCTTTTTGTTGATTATTTTGCGATATATTCACTATTTCTAAATGAAACATCCATGACTTGTATTATTTCTAATAAAAAGTATCAATATCGCGTACACAATAGACCCCCTAAATAAAAATTCCCCTAAACTTATAGTCCAGGGGAACAAAAACACACCTACATATTCACTTAAAATGCCTTCAACCAAGCTATTTCAAGCTATTCCTTCTCTATCAAGACGACGCACTCCACGTGGCTCGTCCACGGGAACATGTCCACCGGTTGCACCTTTTGGGGCTCATAGCCGCTCCCATGCAAGACCTTCATGTCCCGGGCAAGCGTAGAAGGGTTGCAGGAGACATAAACGATGCGTTGAGGCGCCATCTCGATCAGGGTTTTCAGCAACACCTCATCACAGCCCTTGCGCGGCGGATCGACTATGACGACATCCGCCTTCATCCCCTGGCGATAAAGCTCCGGGACAACATCCTCCGCGTTGCCGCAGTAGAATTCCGCATTGTATATCTTGTTCCTCTCCGCGTTACGTCTGGCCGCTTCCACCGCTTCGGGCACCGATTCCACACCGATTACCTTTCCGGCCCTTCTGGCCGCAAACAGTGAGATGGTTCCTATGCCGCAGTAAAGGTCAAAAACGGTTTCTTCCCCGGTAAGGCCCGCATATTCCATGGCTTTGTTGTAAAGGACCAAGGTCTGTTCCGGATTGATCTGATAGAAAGACAGGGGCGAAATCTCAAAAAACAGGTCCCCCAGCTTGTCCTCAATGGTATCCTTGCCGTACAGGGTGATGTTCTTTGTGCCCAAGATGACATTGCCGGGCTTGTCATTGATATTGACGACAACGCTCACAAGGCCGGGTATCCTATCCTTAAGAAGCGTGACCAACTTATCCTTTCTGGGTATGTTCGGGTTGGTGGAAACCAGGATCACCATCACTTCGCCGGTCGCGAATCCCACCTTGACCACCACGTGGCGGATAAGCCCCTTATGGGTTATTTCATCATAAACCGGGATTCGGTTGGCTTTGATGAACTCCAGTACGGTGTTCTTGGCCAAATCGCTGATAGGATGCTGTATGCCGCATTCCTCTGTACTTATGATTTCGTGGCTTCTTGGAGCAAAAAAGCCCGCAATAGGGCCGTTATCCCCCATGTCGACGGGATATTGGGCCTTGTTACGATATCGCTTTGGTGTTTCCATACCGATGACCGGCTCCACCTGGATGCCTTCCAGCCCGCCAATCCGCTCCAGGTTGTCTATCACCACCTGGCGCTTGAATTGAAGGGTTCTTTCATAGGTCATATGCTGAAGGTTGCAGCCGCCGCAGCGCTTATAGACCGGGCAGAAAGGCTCCGTGCGGTCCGGGCTTTTCTCGATGAAGGCCTCAATCCGGGCTACCGCATAGTTTTTCAGCACCTTGATGATTTTTGCCACAACTTTTTCGCCCGCAATGGCCCCCTGGGCGAAAACGGCCATGCCGTCCACACGTCCGACACCGAGGCCTTCGTGGGTCTGACCGGTTATTTCTATCTCAAAAACCTGATTCTTCGCGATCATGCCTTGAATCAATCCCTTCGGTATTCTGCCTTGCTAGATTATCCTATCCTCTCTTGCGCAGTTTGGCAAGTCCCGGGCCGTTATGGCAGCTGCAATATACCGGAATATACACAGAAAGGGCCTGTTCCAGCCATAAAATAAACAGACAGCTGATACTTGAAGAGCCCTTCAACTATCTTCTGTCTGTTCACAATCAAAGCTGAGAGATAACACGCGACTTATATTACCGCAATGGCCTCGATCTCAACCAGCGCGTCCTTGGGCAGCCTTGCAACCTCAACCGTGCTTCTGGCCGGATAGGTATGGCCTGCGAACAGCTCGGCATAAACCTCGTTGAAAGCTGCAAAATCATTCATGTCTTTCAGAAAGACCGTCGTTTTCACGATATTTCCCAAATTTCCTCCCGCGGCTTCGAGCACCGCCTTGATATTCAGGATGGACTGCCTGGTCTGCTCTTTAATGCCTTCGGGCATCTGGCCTGTTTGCGGATTAACCGGTATTTGCCCGCTTACGAAGATGAACCTGCCTTCTTTCACGTCCACGCCCTGCGAATAAGGGCCAATGGCGGCAGGCGCGTTGTTGGTCTTGATTTGCTCTTTCATAGGACACCCCTTCCTCATGCTACTTGTGAATCATGCATCAACATATTTCAATGATGACGTTTTCCGTATCGTTTGCGCAGAAGCAACATATTTGATAGCAATTATAAATAACAAAGCCGTTACAAGCAATTGCTAAATTATACAGACGTTGATGGCATATGATATAAGCTGCCCGTCATCCATCCGAAATGCGCCATAGACTCACTCATATATTTTCCTGTCTTCATTCACGTGATGGATGGCCAGTGCGTAAAAGATGGCCGGGACAAGAAAGATGACCGCGAAAGTCCCCAGCAGGATGCTTACGGCGACAGGGATGCGCATGAAGAAGTTGAGCAAGAAGCAAAGAGCCCAGAATATTCCATTGAAAAGATAGGCGTTCCTTAAGCTTTGATAATACCGCACAAGGTCCTCCGGATCGGTATGAAGCTCAAAGGGCTTGCCGTCCTTTCTTTTCTCGACAATCAGCAGTTCCTTGTTGTAGCTTCCGGGGTACTCATACATCATTCTTGTGGTGCGTACAAGCCTGAACCCCTGAGCTGCCATTCGGTTCAGCCATCTTTCCTGTGCTTTCAGGAACCCTCCAAAGTAACGGAACGCTTTCTTATTCACCATCCCCACTCCCTTTGATAATTTTACGCGCTATACCGCAGAGTTCGATCAGGCGCTTAAGCTCTTTTTCAGCAACCCTTCTGCCTTCCTCTGTGATGAGGTACAGCTTCTTTCTGCTGTCCTGTTCTTCCCCGAAAGGCGCAATCCACCCTTTACCGAGCAAGGCGTTGATGGCGCCGTACAGGGTTCCAGGCCCCAGGGACAGGCGTCCTTTGGTCTCCTGCTCAATAAACTGCATAATGCCGTAGCCATGATTGGGACGGTATAAGGCCAGCAAAACAAAAAAGGTGGTCTCGGTCAATGCCCCGCCCTTGACATGATCCCTCATTAGCTTACCTCTTTTGCGTAATATTACGTTTACTGTTATATCACTAAACGTAATAGTAGTCAAGGAAAAAGGACTTGAAGAAAAATTCATACCGGATAAAGTATGAACAATCCCACAGCCGGGAAATAATGATCAATCGGGCAGTTTGAAATTTTCCTGTATCTTGCCTAATACATCTTCTATTCTGGAAGATAATATATTATAATAATAACTGCTGTGTTACAAAAATATTTCATAAATATGTCAAATTTCATGAGCGCGATTTAGGGAGTGAAGACATGAAAAGTCTGAGGGGCAAGACTTCCACCAGGAGGAATTACTTGTCGGTCATGTACATTCCTCATAACAAGGGTGGAGTCAAAACAATCAGGATCAATCATTACCGGACAACCCTTCTCACCGCGTTTGCCTTCATGCTTGTTGCGCTTTTGATACTGACCGGCTATACGCTCTCTGTGGTCAAGCAGAACAGAGAAATGAAGATTCAGCATGCAAATGAGTTAAACGCCATCCTGAGCGAGAAAGAACAACTGGAAGCCCTGATAGCCAAGCAGGCAAAAGAACTGGAGGAAAATGCCGAAATCATAACAACCATGAGTTCCGTGAAAACCATCTCCGAAGAAGCAGTCGACAATTACAAGGAACAGTATGAGAACATGGTCGTCGCTTATATCGACAAGGATCTCAAGGAGATCGGTACCGTCAGCCGGGGTGATAAAAAGCCCGCTTCCTTCAAAGAGGATGTTGCCGAATTGCGCTCCCTTATTTCACTGGTAGAGTCGGCAAAGCTTTCAGAGGACGATGTCACCAGCAAGATTGCCAAAAAGGAAGCACAGCTCAACAGCTACCTGGAAGCCCTGCCTACCTATTGGCCCGTCGGCTCGCGAACGACCTTCTCAGGGTTCGGCATGCGCTTTCATCCCATCTACAAGCGCTATATCATGCATGAGGGCCTGGACATGGCCGGTGAAAAAGGCGATCCGGTTTACGCCGCCGGGAAGGGCAAGGTCACTTTTGCCGGTCGGAATGGCGGATTCGGCAATTTGATCATCATCGATCATGGCAACGGCTTTAAAACATATTACGCCCATTTAAGCAAGATTCTCGTCCAAGAAGGTCAATGGGTTTCAAAAGGTGAAAAGATCGGACTGGTCGGTGCAACCGGATTAGCCACCAGCGCCCATCTGCACTTCGAGGTCAGGCTGAATGACAAACCCACGGACCCGCTGTATTATATTGAGCCCTGAAAAACAAAAAGAAAGGTGGTCAATCATGCTCAAGAAGAAGAACTCACCCGCATCCATGGATACCGTAATTGGCGAATATACAACCATTATCGGGAATGTGGATTCCGAGGGCTCCCTGAAAATTCTCGGAAAGATTGAGGGTGACATTAAAGCCGGGGGAGACATCTATATCGAGTCGACTTCAACCATAAACGGGAATATATACGGCAGCAACGTATATGTGAGCGGAAAAATCAACGGCAATATCATCGCCAAAGGAATTCTGCACCTGCAGGCCCAGGCCAGGCTCTATGGCGATATCGAAGTTTCCAGTATCGTCACGGATGAAGGTGCCATATTCCAGGGCACCTGCAAGATGATTGAACTTCCCGAGGATGAGGCAGCTGCCACATCATCCGGAAAAAGCAGTTCCAGGCTAAAGATCCGGCATGATGATCTGGATGAAGACAGCACAGAGATTTAAGATTTAAATATCGAACCCGGAGAGCTTTTCTCCGGGTTTTTGTATGGATGGCATGAACCTCTGTTTCACTTCGGTTTCGTTCAGCCGCGGGAGAGGATCACCAAAAGGAGCCCTTTTTCAATGCTGATAACCGCAGTGTCCGAAACAAATTCATTACTGATCCCACGGCAGCTTCCCAGTTCCAACGTGTCATCCATAAGAGGGTATTGGAGACCCATGGTGGTCACACCGCTTACTTCCGGTGAAAGCGGGATGAGGGAAACCTTCCAGTTATCAAGCCTTTTGAGTTCCAGCCTCCCCTGGGTCAGATAAACCCGGTTGTTGGCATCCTCCAGCCAGCCGTGAATATTCCTTTTGAGCAGGTTGTACAGAAGCAGGATGTTGCCGGTCGAATGATCCAGCCGCGTCCCCGTGGCAGACATGATGCAGATCTCATCCGCTCCCCTGCTTACCGCCGTCTCTACGGCCAATTCCATATCGGTAAAATCCTTTTCCCGCGAAAAGCTGCAAACAGCAACCTTCTTCTGGCTGCGGAAAAAATCCAGGATCTCCGCGGGAATGGAATCGAAATCCCCTATGAGTACGTCGGGGACAATGCCGGCCTCATGCAGGTAGAGGCCGCCGCCGTCGGCCGCAATGATGATGTCCGCGTCCCGGCACCGTTCCTTTAAAAGCTCCGGACCAACCGGATTCCCGCTGCCAACAACCACAGCTTTCATTCCATAACAGCCTTTCTCAGTATCGATACAAATTCCGCGGGATCTTTGCTGCTGAAAAAGGCTGAACCGGTTACAATCACATTGGCTCCCGCGGAAACCACTGTTTTGATGGTCTCAGGATTGATGCCGCCGTCCACCTGGATATCCAGAGGCAGATTCAACTTGTTGGCGGCTTCCCTGATATGCCGAACCTTATTTTCCATACCCGCGATGTATTTCTGCCCGCCATAGCCGGGATGAACCGTCATGACGAGAACCATGTCCACTTTGTCGAGGATATTGAGAACGACGCTTTCATCGGTTTCCGGATTGATGGATACCCCTGCTCTTACGCCCAGGCTTTTGATCCTGGCCAGGGATGCTTCCAGGTCGGCTGCGGCCTCGGCATGGATGGTAATGCTGTCGGCCCCGGCCTTAGCGAAGGATTCGATATGCCTCTCCGGGTTGCTGACCATCAGGTGGGCATCAAAAGGCAATTTCGTATGAGGTCGGAGCGCTTCCACAACGATGGCGCCAATGGTGATGGGAGGCACGAAATGTCCGTCCATGATGTCCAGATGAACCATATCGGCTCCTGATTTTTCAATTTTCTCCAATTCGCTTCTGAGACAGGAGAAATCTGCCGAAAGAATGGATGGTGCAATTTTGATCATGATGTCATCTCCTATACCTGTTGTCATAAGCCTCTTTTAGTTCCTTGTAATACTGAATATATCTGCCATATCGTCCGGGATCGGCCTCGCCTTTCTCAACCAGCTCCCGAACGCGGCATCCTGGTTCGTTAATGTGGCTGCAGCTTGTAAACCGGCACTCGTCGATTACCTGCCTGAACTCGGGATAAAGTGAGGCCAGCTCCGTATGAGCGATATCGCTGACCGCATAGGAACTGAATCCCGGCGTATCCATCACAAAACCTCCCGCAGCCAGTTCAAAAAGCTGTACATGCCTTGTGGTGTGACGCCCCCGCTGGATACGCTCACTCACCTCACCGGTCTCCATGACCCAGTTGTTTAGGATCATGTTGAGGATGGTGGACTTTCCAACGCCGGACTGTCCCGCAAAGGCGGTCTTGTATCCCTTGAGCTGCTGATGGAGCTCTTCATACCCTATGTTCAGCACCTTGCTGATGGGAATCACCCGGTAGCCCGCCTTGCCGTATGACCGGCTGATAGCTTCCGCGGTGCCTTTTTCATCCAGATCCACCTTGTTGATCAGGAGCAGAGGGAGAATGTTTTTCGCCTCACATGTGATCAGGAGCTTGTCCACCAGGCTCAGGTCAGGTTCCGGGCTCCTGACCGCCACCACGATGGCAAGCTGATCGATATTGGCCACCGGCGGGCGGGCAAACGCATTCTTCCGCTCGCCTATTTCGTCTATAAAACCTGTCAGGCTTTTTTCGTCGATGACCTTAAAGGTTACGCCGTCCCCCGGAAGCGGCGTTTTACCACCTTCCTTGCGATGGATGCCCCGGGCCCTGCAGGTATAGATCACGCCTGCCGCTGTGTCCAGGACATCATAAAAACCTCCAACCCCTTTCAATATGATGCCTTGTTTCACAGTGTCCATAGTTCTTTCCTGGTCATCACCCTGTTCCTGTTAATAGCTTTTTTCTGCAACCAGCACATTGTTGATATATGCCCGGATGGTATAGCCGCCGGCTTCGGGCACATCCACAACGACAGAATGTGGGAAATCGGTAGTCTTTATCTCGGCGTTATTGATAAGAATACTCTCATCATAGGTCGTGTTGTTGATCATGACTAGCTTCAGTTTTACCGTATCCTCCTCTATTCCCGGAGGCAGAGGAACAACGAAGGTGACGGGCTTCGTATTGGGAGCCGTGACCTCGCCGGGAGGCGTCGGTGTGGCCGTATCATCCTCAAAGACGATATCCACCGCCGTGTCTTCCAACACCTGTTCTCCAAACTTGGGTGACTGGTCAACGATCTTTCCCTGAAAGCCTGAGCGATCTTCAGGAAGTATTCTGCCAACCTTCAGCTTGGAGTTGGTCAAAAGCGCTACCGCCTCATCATAAGTCAGCCCGATGAGATTCGGAACAACAACCTGCTCCTTCTTCGGTCCCAGGCTCCAATATATGGTGACTTTCGAGCCCTTTTTCAACTGAGTACCCTTTCCGGGTTCGGAACGTATCACCATATTGATGGGCACTTGGTCGTTGTATTCGGGAACTTCCTCGACCTCAAGCCCATATTCATCCTGCAGCATGTATTTCACGGCGTTATGCTCCTGCATCCTGACATCGGGCAGTGTCACCAGGTCCATGCCCTGGCTTACCGTGAGGACCAGCTTGGTATAGATGCTGCCTGCCTTGATGGTATTTCCCTCAGGGATGCTCTGGTCCATGACAATATCTTTAGGAACGGTGTCACTGGGCTGATAGACTATCTCGTAGGGTTCAATTCCCTGCTCTTCCAGTTCGGCAATAACCTCGTTGATGTTGCGGTTGATATAATTCCCGACCACCACGGTCTCCGGCTGTTGGGCGTCCTGCCTCAACTCATTGACGATGGCGTTTACAAACAGAAAGATTCCGCCTGCAATAGCCAGAATAAGAATGACATAAATGATCGGGAGCACAGTCCGCATCGTTTTATTGGGCCGCCTTCTTGACGGCGTATGGTTGCTTCTGGCCAAGTCCTCATCCTCCAATACTTCAAGTTTCCTGGTACTGTACCGGTCACGATCGCGCTGCACGTTGGGAAGCAGAATGTCGCCGGACTCGCCAGTATTTCCCCTCAGGTTCTCCAGGTCCTGTATCATTTCAGAGACCGATTGGTAACGATCTTTTCTGGATTTGGCCATGGCTTTCAGGATGATCATGTTCAATGCCGGGGGTATACCGGGCTTGATGTCGGTGGGAAGCGGCGGAATATCCTGGATATGCTTTAGCGCCACTGCAACCGACGATTCGCCGTCAAAGGGCAATTTGCCCGTTATCATCTCAAAGAAGGTCACACCGATGGAATAGATGTCCGACTTTTCATCGGTATAGCCTCCCCGTACCTGCTCCGGCGAGGAATAATGCACTGAGCCAATGGTGTCCAGCTTCATGGTCGCCGTATCGGTTGAAGCTGCCCGGGCAATGCCGAAATCGGTTACCTTGGGTATACCGTCGGAGGTAATAAGGATGTTCTGGGGCTTGATGTCCCGATGGATTATCTTCCTGCTGTGGGCCTTGCTGAGCGCGCTGCAGATCTGTATGGTGATGTTGACAGCTTCGCGCCAGTCCAAAGCACCCTTTTTGGCAATGTATTCCTTGAGGGTAATCCCCTCCACCAATTCCATCACGATATAGTAATTGTCATTGTCCGTTCCCACATCGTAAATCTGGACAATGTTCGGATGCGTCAGGCTGGCAGCGGCCTGCGCCTCAATCTCAAATCGCTTCAGAAAATCAACATCATGCTTGAACTCGTCCTTAAGGATTTTCACCGCCACATGACGTTGAAGATACCGATCCTGAGCTTTATATACTCTTGCCATACCACCCGTACCGATCTCGGACAGTATCACATACCTATTTCCCAAAACCGTTCCTATCATTTGCGCACCTCTTTACTTTGCCTCTTCCCAGGCAATGATCACGGTAACGTTATCATTTCCACCCCGCTGATTGACTGCCTTGATCAATTCTGACGCTGCCGCTTCAATAGGACCTTTGAGGATGATGTCCCGGATCTCCTCGTCAGACAGGTGTTCATAGAGGCCGTCCGTACAGAAAATAAAGATATCATTCTTCTTTATGGTCTCCCGGTAAAAATCGGGAAGGTAATTTTCCCTGAATCCCAGGGCACGTGTAATCTTATGCTTGTCAGGATGGGTTAAGGCCTCGTTGGATGTAATGATACCGCCTTTCACCAATTCCGCCACATAGGTATGATCCTGAGTGATGGCCCGTATCATGCCGTCACGGATAAGGTAAACCCTGCCGTCGCCTATATGGGCGATGTACAGATCACGCCCCTTGACAATGCCTATCGAAAGGGTGGTGCCGGATTTCAAACCGCCTAAATTCTTGTTGGAATACTCCATGATTTGATCATTTATGGACTCTATTCGCCGGTTGATGATTTCCTTCATGGTGGGGATATCCTTAGCTTCAACGCATGCCATGACCAGCGACGAAATCTCCTGTACGGCAATGCGGCTGGCCTCTTCTCCGGCCATATAGCCGCCCATTCCGTCGGCCACCACAAAACCCACGGGGTTTCCATCGGCATCCAGTATAATATTCCAGCTATCCTCATTTTTTTCCCTTTTCTGTCCGATATCGCTTAACGCCGAATATTTCACTTTATTACACCTTCCCCGTCCCCAGCATGGTATCCCTGCGCAGCTGGCCGCATGCAGCCATGATGTCGCTTCCCAGCTCGCGTCTGACTGTTACGGCAATGCCCTTCCGCTCCAGGATCGCGCGGAAGGCTTCAATCCTCTCCCGGCTGCTCTTGTCATACCCGGTACCCTCAACCTTGTTGACAGGTATCAGATTGACATGGCTCAATGTGTTCCTTAGCCTGCCTGCCAACTCCTCCGCATGGCGCGCGGCATCATTGACATCCTTGATGAGAGCGTATTCATAGGTCACACGTCTCGATGTAAGCCTCGCATACTCGTTGCAGGCTGCCAGGAGTTCCTCCATGGGCCATCTCCTGGCAACAGGCATCATTTGTGTTCTGATGGTATCATTGGGCGCATGCAGGGACACCGACAGGTTCACCGGGAACCCCTCACGCGCAAAGCGGAGGATTCCTGGCACTATGCCGCAGGTGGACACCGTCATCTTCCTGAAGCTGATGTTCAGCGTGTCTTCCCTGTTGATTCGCCTTAAAAAGTCAACCACATTCTCGTAATTGTCAAAGGGCTCGCCAATGCCCATGAGCACCACATGGCTGATTCGGTCATTGAGATCATGGATCATGCAGAGTATCTGGGCCAGCATTTCACCCAGGGTAAGGTTCCTGATATACCCCAGCGGTGATGAAGCGCAGAAGCTGCATCCCATCTTGCACCCCACCTGGGTGGAAAGGCATGCCGAATACCCGTAATGATACTGCATGAGCACACCCTCTATGATATTGCCGTCATCCAGTTCAAACAGGTACTTGCGCGTACCGTCCACTTTGGACGTCAGCTTGTTCCTTATCCTCAGTCCTCCGGCTTTGTATCGCTCCGAAAGCAAATCCCTCAGGTTCTTGGGCAGATTGCTCATTCTCTGAAAATCCAGCTCTCCGGAATAGAGCCACTTCCAGATCTGTTGGGCTCTAAAGGGCTTTTCACCCAACGCTGTCAGTTCATTCTTCAGTTCCTCTGCCTCCAGTTCCAGCAGATCCTTTTTTTCAACCATGCGGTTATACCGTTCCCTCCTGAAGGACAACCGTAAACCGCGGTTTACGGCAGCCTTATTATATAACATTTTTAACCTGATCACAACTTAAGCATCCGGTCAACCGATAATGAAACACTATTTTAACACTTGCGCAAACAGTCTCATGAAATTGCCGCCGGCGATCATCCGGATGTCCTGATCGGTATAGTTGGCCCGGGCTAAGGCTTCCAGTACCAGGTGCAGGCTCTCCGCTCCCCTGATCCCCTCCGGCATGGGGCTTGCGCCGTCAAAATCACATCCAAAACCGATGTGCCGGGTGCCCACCAGCCCGGCCATATGCTCGATATGATTAATTATATCCTTAATTCCCGCTTTTTCAGACTCAGTAAGAAAACAACTGTAAAAATTGATGCCTATCACGCCGCCGGTTCGGGCTATCTTCCTGATCTGGGCATCGGTAAGGTTCCTGGGGTGACTGCACAGGGCACGGCAGTTGGAATGGGTAGCCGTAACAGGGGAGTCCACACAGGCCAAAACATCCTCAAAGGTTTCATCAGAGGCATGGGAAAGATCAATCACCATACCCAGTTCCTGCATCCTCTCAACCACCTTACGGCCAAAGGCTGAAAGACCGTGATGGGTGCGTTTTCCGGCCACGCTGTCACAGACCTCGTTGTCATAGTTCCAGCAAAGGGTAACAACTCTCAAGCCTTTTTGGTACCAGCGTTCCAGTTCATTCAGGCTTCCTTTGAAGAGTTCGGCGCCCTCCGCCCCAAGGATGCCGAAAACGCCGCCTGCTTCGGCCGCCTTCAAATCCGATGCCGTTCTGATGATTTTAAGGCGTTTCGGGTAAGCCTTTTCAAAAGCAAGGGCTTTTTCCAGATGGGCAGCCATGACGGCCGCCGGATCAGCCCGGAAATTATCGCCTGCAAAGGAAGCCAGGACCTGTACATAGGCCTGATACCGCCCCGCGCGCTCCAAGTCCCAGTGGAAACCGTTTTTTATGAGTTCACCGGGATGGCTGATTTTAGACAATGTATCGCAATGGGCATCGAATATCAGCATCGGTTTACCTGCCGCAGGACAATCACTCAAGCCGGGATAACTTTCATGGAACTTTGGTCACACGGCGTTTTACCGCCAAACCTTAGAAAAAGCGCCTTAAAAAGCGCCTTTTATGTGTTCAATGGACTGGATTTCTCCATCCGGTCCCATATAGATCTCCATCACATCAAACCGCAGCGGCATGTCATGAATGCCGTGTCTTATGATGTAGGCCTGGGCGACCTTCATGATGGTTTTCCGCTTGACGGCCGAAACAGCCTCGGCCGGTGTGCCGTAACGGTCTCCCCTTCTCGCCTTGACTTCAATGAAGCACAGGGTATTACCATCCTGTGCGATGATATCGATCTCACCCAGCCGGCCAAATCTGAAGTTTCTGGCAAGGGGTTTCATCCCCCGGCTTACGATATGCCTGACAGCCGCCTCCTCTCCAATTCTTCCCAATTCCCTATTATTCATATTCTACCATCCTGCGATTTTTAACCGCCGTACTTCTCAAAATATTCAGCATACTTGCCGTCAAGCCTGCTGATGAAGGCAAGTACCTCCGCCACCACATCATAAAGCTCTTCCGGTATTTCGGAGCCCAGCCTGATGTCTGTCAAAGCCTCCGCCAGGTGCTCGTCCTCATAGACGGGAATATTGGCTTCTTTGGCTTTTTCAATGATCTTTTCGGCGATAACGCCCTTACCCGAAGCCACCACTTTGGGGGCATTGTCCTCTCCCGGCTCATAGGAGAGCGCAGCCGCCTTCTTTATCTTTTTTTCCGTTTTATCGCTCATGCCGTTTCTCTCCCTATATCCTCAGGTCAACACGGGCATTTATACCAAGCACCGATTCGGTCGTCTTCCCTGCGTCAAGCAGTCCGGCCGGCTCGTTTTCCAGCACCCTGCATTTCATCTCCGCCAGCTTAAATCCTTTTTTCCTGAAGGCTTCATAGAGTTCCATGTGGTGGGCTCGCACAAAATCGGCCAATTTCTGGCTTTCCACCCTGAAATGGATGGTCACGCAGCCATGGGAAGCGTTCAGGAAGGTCTCCACAAGGCCAAGATTCTGCGTATGGAGCGAAATGAACAGGGTAAACTGCTTGGGATTGATCCGGCCCTTTCCGGGTTTCCGCTTCATGATGTAGAGTTCGCCTATGGTCTGATGCTCATGGATTACCAGCGGGACATGCATGAAAACGTGGTAAGTGTTGACCTGGCTGAAAAAGCGCAGCGCATCCGTCAGTTCCTGTACAGCCGGACGGATGGCATGACCTCCCCTCTCCCCGGCCAGCTTTGCGGATTCTGATGCGAGCTGGAGTATATCCTTCAGCGTCTCCAGCTTATCGCTCAGATCGATGGACTTGGAGCCGTCGTCATCTATTTTGGTATACGCTTTTTCAAAAATGGATTCGATGAGCTTTTGGACATCCGGTTTTTCCTGCCGAAACAGTTCCGTTGTTTTCAGCCTTATCCCATCGGTTGTCCTGATAAAGTCGTTCAGGATCTCTTTCAGTTGCTCATCCGGAATGTTGAGATTACCCTTAGGCATCGCTTTATTCGCCCTGAGGTTGGATAAGGCTTTCTGGAGCGCTTCAAAAAGCTTTTCCGTATCCAGCGGCTCGTAGGCGTTAAGGGAGTCTTCCAGGGCATGAATCAGCTCCCTGGTCAGAAGCAGCTTTATACCTTCTCCTAGGGCCAGGTCTTCCCTTGACGGCCCGTTATGTACATCCACCAGCCGGCTTGCCAGATCCCGGACGGCCTGCGCTGCTTCCTGCTTAAACAAAAGCGGCTTCAGAAGTTCTTCCACGCCGGCCCTGTCCGCAGCCGAAAGCGACTCGGTAAGCGCCCGGCTTAAAGCGTGCAGGTTGTCGTTGAGGTTATACTCCCTGTTGGCCAGTTTAATCGCGGTTTCAATCATTGCCGGATCGGATGCCATACTGTTGGCGGTAAGAAACGCGGCTTTCTCCATGCCAAGGCCCGGGTTATTCTCCAGAAGGCTCAACACCTTTGACACCATATCCCCTGTGGCTTTGGCGCCAAAAGCTTCAAGTTGTCTGGCTATCTGGGACAGCGTATTCTCCGCTGCAGCCGCCTGCTGGGGTGGCGCATCGTTCCGCACGATCCGTGCGGTGATCTGGTCACCCACCATTTCCCCTATCTGGAGGGTGATCATTGTGCCGGGAAGCACATCTAAGTCTTCCGGAACCTTCGCCGTAAGGCTTGAACCGTCCACGAGCCTGATCAGGAGCATGCCGTTTTCCATGGCCAATACCCTGCCCTGAATCAGCTCACCCACATTCAGGCCTTCAACGGCGGCTTTGGTTTGTATCTGAAAAAGCTGCTGGGCTGCCAATCCATCGATCCGCATCCGTCATTCACCCCAATCTGTACCGCAGCATAACACTTATACCGCTGTTTCAGCATCCAAAATGCCGGCTGTAAAGCTTCGCCGGTGTATTGGGCAGAGCCCCAGCCTTTTGATGGCCTCCACATGGGCCTGGGTTCCATAGCCCTTATGCTGGGCAAACCCGTAACCGGGATATTTCAGGTCCATCTTTTCCATGATCCGATCCCTTGTCACCTTGGCAAGGATGGAGGCGGCAGCCACCGAAGCGCTTGTGGCATCGGCCCTGGGTACGGACAACTGTTCAATGTCCAAATCCAGCCTGACCGCATCGATGATCAGGAAATCGGGCTTTATCTTCATGGAGAGAATGGCTGTTTCCATGGCCTTCTTTGTTGCGTTCAGGATGTTGACCCTGTCGATATAGTTATGGTCGGCTATACCAATGCCATAGGCCAGAGCCTTTTCCCTGATTTCATCATACAGCTTGTCCCGCTTTGCGGGCGAAAGCTTTTTGGAATCGTTCAGCCCGTAAATCATGACATCCTTTGGCAGGATGACACAGGCGGCCACCACAGGCCCGGCCAGGGGGCCCCTCCCGGCTTCATCCACTCCGCCTATGTAGCAATACCCTTTTCCCCTGGCCTCATCCTCAATGGCCATCATGGTCCGGAGCCGCTCTCTCTCCCTATTCTCAGTCTCCAGCTTCTTATAATATTTATCGGCAATCTTCCTCACCGAATCTCCAAATTCCTCCGACAGTTCCAAAAGCCAGTCGTAGGCTTCCCGCGGAGCCATTGCATCCGCTTTTTGCCTGATCTCCTTCAAGGTTGGCTTCTTCATGGCTGCTCCTCCATGTTCTCAATTTCCGGCGGGTTTTCCAGGGTGATTTTTCCGATTTTGCCGCCCCGGAACTCATCCAGGACAATGGCCGCAATCCTGTAAAGATCCACCTCTCCGCCCGACACCAGGCAGCCCCTTTTACGTCCCGCCTCTTCGAGGAGCATAAAGCCTGTCCTGTCCCGGACCTGATCGAGCTTATACCGCGCCATGAGCGCATCGGGATAGAGGCTGGCCAGGCGTTCCATGAGCCTGGCGGCCAGCTCGGCGGTATCCATGATCTCATCCCTGATAGCCCCTGTGAAAGCCAGGTTGAGCCCGGTTTCCACGTCCTCGAACTTGGGCCAGAGGATGCCCGGGGTATCCAGGAGCTGGATTTCAGGATTGATCCTGACCCACTGCTTTGACCGGGTCACGCCGGGCCTGTCGCCGGTCTGGGCGCTTGCCCGTCCGGCAATCTTATTGATAAAAGCCGATTTACCCACATTAGGGATACCCACCACCATGGTCTTGATGGCTCTTCCGATACGCCCTTTGGCTGCGGCTGATTCGGTCTTGTGCCGGGTGAGTTCCTTCAGTTTATTTTTAAGCTCATTCAAACCTGCGCCGGTTATGGCGTTGGTGTAGATGACATCGATATTACGGTTTCTGAAATATTGGGCCCATAGCTTGTTTTTCTCAGGATCCGACAAATCGCTTTTATTGAGCGCGATGATCCGGGGTTTTGAACCCACCAGTTTGTCTATTTCAGGGTTGCGGCTGGACATGGGAATCCTGGCATCCAGAAGTTCAATCACCACATCCACCAGTTTAAGGTTTTCCTGAATCAATCGTCGGGTTTTGGCCATATGGCCCGGAAACCATTGAATATTCAAGACAGCCGTCTCCTTTCGCGAACCCATTCACGATCTTGTGCACCTTTTTATTTTAACCATAAACAACAAGCCAATCAAACCCGGATGCCGGTGCGGCAACTGCAATCCGTATGAGAACCAGTCATGCCTGCCCGCCATCCTTGTATAGTATAAGCCGTTCCGCGCATGGCATCGTGGGCTTTTCATCCCGGACGGCTGCCCGCCGGCTGAAGCGTCCGGAACCCCCGGTATTTCAGATATAACAAAAAGAGGACTTTTCGTCCTCTTTCCATTTGGATTGCGTTTGGATTAATCGATTGCCGTTGCCAGATCTTCCTTCAGGCGGGCCCTCTTACCCACTCTGTTGCGCAGGTAGTAGAGTTTAGCCCTTCTGGCCTTACCCCTGCGGATAATCTCAAAGGAGTCAACCTTCGGGGAATGAACAGGGAACACCCTTTCAACGCCTATACCGTAGGAAACCCTTCTGACGGTAACGGTCTTTCTGATGCCGCTCCCACGCATGGCGATGATGGTCCCTTCAAAGGACTGAATCCTTTCCCTGTTTCCTTCCTTAACCTTTACGTTGACCTTTACATAGTCACCAATCTTCAAATTGGGAAGATCCTTCTTCATGCCTTCCTGTTCCAGCGCACGAATAATGTTGTCCATTCTGTTTTCCTCCATTTCCTAGAGTGTTCATACCGGTACTTTTTCTTCATTTCTACACGATTTTTCGCCGGAAGCGGACCACTCTGTATTCACGCCGTAATATTATAACATGGCATTCCCGAATCTGTAAAGAAGATGATGCGATATTCGCAGGACGGGTCAAAAATCCAGTAAAAAACCGGAATTAGCCATTTTGACAGCCGGAGGGAAACTGCTTTTTCAAAAAAAGGTTTGAACATCGTTATTTAATACATTATAATGCTATTAAATATTAAAGTCCATAGACCTTTGCCGGTTGGGCCTGATAAGATTCAGGGTACAGACATACCCTGTGAAACATATATATTTATCAATAAATGCGGTCAGACAGTTTAAAGGAGCAACTATCGCAGTCAGAAAGGAGATTTGGTATGGCAGGAAAACTGAAGGTTGGTATTGTCGGCGGAACAGGAATGGTCGGGCAACGATTTGTCACGCTCCTTGAGAATCATCCCTGGTTTGAGGTAACCACCATTGCAGCCAGCAGAAACTCCGCAGGAAAGACTTATGAGGAAGCGGTCGCGAACAGGTGGAAGCTTTCTTCCGGGATACCGGAAAAGGTTAAACAGATTGTCGTCAAGGATGCCTCCAATATTGAAGAGGTAGCCGGCGAGGTTGACTTCATCTTTTGCGCCGTCGATATGAAAAAGGAAGAGATCCGGGCCCTGGAGGAAGCTTATGCAAAGACCGAAACACCGGTTGTTTCAAACAATTCCGCTCATCGCTGGACTCCGGATGTCCCCATGGTGATTCCCGAGATCAACCCTGATCATATCCAAGTGATTGGGGCCCAGAAAAAACGGCTGGGGACCAAAAACGGCTTTATTGCCGTCAAGCCCAACTGCTCCATCCAGAGCTATGTGCCTGCACTCTATCCTTTAAAGGAATTCGGACCGGTCAAGGTCCTGGCATGCACCTACCAGGCTATCTCGGGCGCCGGAAAGTCGTTTGCCGACTGGCCTGAAATGGTGGACAACGTTATCCCGTTCATCGGCGGCGAAGAAGAAAAAAGCGAGCAGGAGCCGCTCAAGATATGGGGTGAAATCAAGGACGGGGTTATCACCAAGGCCGGTTCGCCCCTTATCACAACCCAGTGCATACGCGTACCGGTAACCGACGGGCATCTGGCGGCTGTTTATGCCAGCTTTGAAAAGAAACCCTCCAAGGAAGAAATCATCCAGTTGTGGCGCTCCTTCAAGGGTCGTCCCCAGGAACTGGCTCTTCCCAGCGCACCCAACCCCTTCCTCACCTATTTTGAAGAGGATAACAGGCCCCAGACCAAGCTGGATCGGGATCTGGGCAACGGTATGGGTGTCGCTATCGGAAGGCTCCGTGAGGATACCCTGTTCGATTATAAATTCGTCAGCCTTTCCCACAACACCGTCAGGGGTGCTGCCGGCGGTGCGATACTCATCGCCGAGCTCCTCAAGGCGGAAGGATATATCCAGGCGAAATAAAGCAAGGCAAAGGATTCAGGGCGGAATGCCATTCCGCCCTGTTTGTTTATGTTTCACCCGTTTTAAAAAGATTCATGTAGAGCGCCAGCGACACAGTTGCCTCGTTTTTGCCTTTACATTTTTGTCCGGTTGCGTGAAAATGAAGAAAAGCATGCGAGGAGGGAAAACCATGAGAGCACTGTTTATCGGTGGTACCGGTACCATCAGCACCGCCGTGTCGAAACTGGCTGTAGAAAAAGGATGGGAACTTTATCTGCTCAACAGGGGAAACAGACCCGAAAGAGTGCCTGCCGGAGCCAGAGTCATCCAATGCGATATCAGCCAGGAATCAGAAGTAACCCAAAAGCTTGAGGGCATGACCTTTGATGTGGTGGCTGATTTTATAGCCTTTGTGCCCGGGCAGGTTGAACGGGATATTCGCCTTTTCTCCGGGAAAACGGCGCAGTATATCTTTATCAGCTCGGCATCGGCCTACCAAAAGCCGCTTTCCCATTACAGGATCACTGAAAGCACACCCCTCGCCAATCCTTACTGGGAATATTCCAGGAACAAGATAGCCTGCGAGGAACGCCTGATGCACGAATACCGCAAGACAGGTTTTCCCATTACCATCGTCAGGCCGAGCCACACCTATGACGAGAGGAGCGTCCCGCTGGCAGTCCATGGCCGAAAGGGAAGCTGGCAGGTTATCAGCCGGATCCTGCAAGGCAAGCCGGTTATTATCCATGGTGACGGCTCTTCCCTCTGGACCCTCACGCACAGCTCGGACTTTGCCAAGGCCTTCGTGGGCCTCATGGCCAATCCTGCGGCCATCGGGGAATCCGTCCACATCACCTCCGACGAATCCCTTACCTGGGATGCCATCTACGACATCATCGGCCGGGCATTGGGTGTATCCGTCAAGAAGGTCCACGTAGCCACCGATTTTCTGGCGGCATGTGATCCGGAATTGCGAGGAAGCCTCTTGGGTGACAAAGCCCATAGCGTGGTCTTTGACAACAGTAAAATCAAACGGCTGGTTCCCGGGTTTACAGCCACCATGCGTTTCGACCAGGGCGTGCGGCTTTCCCTGGATTATTTGCTGTCGCACCCGGAACTGCAGGTTGAAGATGAGGCATTCGACCGTTTTTGTGACAAGATCATCGCTGCGCAGAACGAAGCGTTCAAGATCTTCCAGTCGTAAATTTTTCGTACAAGCCAGGCCTGTCTACCGGACAGGCCTTTTTCTTGTCCTGTCGCGGCACACAGGGCATAGGAACCACCCAGACAACCATTAGCAATCATGGCCTGTCTGCATAATATGAAGTAGGACAAACATTCCCGGACGAAAGGGGGCGAAATGATGGATAAATATGAACTTGAGGAACTGAAAAAGATCCTTAAGGCTGAAATCAAGGCTGATCTGAAGGCTGATCTGGATCTCGTGTGGGATGACGAGGATCAGAACAACAAGCAGAGGCAGTTCAACAAGCAGATCAACTACAACGTGCTGACCCAAAAACAGTTCCAGGGTCAGGGTCAGAAAGCTGACGCCGACAGCGAAGCCGAAGCTGAAAGCGAGACAAAGGCTAATGCCGGCGTGAAGGTTGAAGCCAAGGACGACAAGAAGCAGCCGAAGCCTTTTTGACATGAAACCAAGCGGGGATTCCATCCCCACTTACAACCTATTATTGATGCGGCATAAAGAAAGGGATGGTGCTATGGAAACCCAGAAGGTGTCGCCTGACGGCAGAAGCAAGGAAGAGAAAACCATCAGGCTGGAAAAGGACAGCATCCAGTATAACGCCCAGGACATGGAGCAGCACCAGCGGCTTGATTTCAACCCAAGTCAGTCGAATACGCAGAACCTGAACATCTTCATAAAAAATAACCATGATCTGTCCGGTAAAATTATCGGGGTCACCTGCCTGGAAGGCTCAACCGAACGGGTTGCCAATGCGGAAATCCTCCTGTATTTCGGTACTGAATGCAAAACCCCGGTCCACAAGACCACTTCGGATGCCAACGGCAATTTCAGGATAGAGGAGCTTCCACCAGGCTATTACACCATATGCTCCAAGTATGATGGGAACTACTGGTATAAATCCTATTTTATCAAGGTCCTGCCAGGGCAAAAGGTCTTTGAATCCATTCGCCTGCGAAAAGCCGACTGAGCAGGCAGGACCTTGTTCACATATCCGGTTCTGTGAACATGCCGGAAAATCCGGTATTGCAAAAGGCTGCCTGCAACAGACAGCCTTTTCTGCATGGAAGAATACCTTATGCTTTTCAGCAGCGCCTGATGCCTTGAAGCTTGAGGCACGCTGCCGGATTACTGGATTATTTCAACCACTACCCGCTTGTTTTCGCGTATGGCTGAAGCCTTCATAACGGTACGAATGGCCTTGGCGATCCTTCCCTGCTTTCCGATAACCTTACCCATGTCATCTTCCGATACCTTAAGTTCCAGGATAACGGAATGCTCTCCCTCTACTTCGTTTACCGAAACAGCTTCGGGGTGATCAACCAATGACCTGGCTATATGTTCCAGCAATTCTTTCATGGACTGTACCTCCAAATGCTAAGGAATGACTTACTCTGTGATTCCAGCTATCTTAAGCAGCTTCTTGACGGTATCTGTAGGCTGAGCGCCGGTAGAAAGCCACTTCTTAGCCTTTTCCACGTCCACCTTGATTTCGGATGGGTTAGCCAGCGGATTATAGGTACCGATTTGCTCGATGAACTTACCGTCGCGGGGAGACCTGGCGTCGGCGACTACAATTCTGTAAAAAGGCTTTTTCTTTGCGCCCATCCTCTTCAGTCTTATCTTTACCATGTTTTCACCACCTTTCGTCTGTCGTCAGGCAAGTTGTACAGTTAAATCAACTTGATAATTTATATTGAGCAGATCAGAAGGGTCTCCTGAAACCTCCAAGCCCCTTCATCCACCTGCTTCCTTTCTTGCCCTGCAGGGCCTTAATCATTTTCTGCACTTCCTCAAACTGTTTCAGCAGCCGGTTTACGTCGGTGACCGAAGTGCCGCTGCCCCTGGCAATGCGCTGACGCCTGCTGGCGTTCAGGATACTGGGATTGGCCCGCTCCTGCGGGGTCATGGACTGGATGATGGCCAGCGTTCTTGCCATCTGCTTATCGTCCATATCAATCCCTTTGAGAGCCTTGGCGTCCATACCGGGCAGCATGCTGAGCACCTGGCTTAACGGCCCCATTTTCTTCAGTTGCTGCATCTGCTCCAGGAAATCGTCCAGCGTAAACTGCTGGGAACGCATTTTCTTTTCCAGCTCAAGGGCCTTCTTCTCATCAAAGGCTTCCTGCGCCTTTTCTATGAGGCTCAGCACATCTCCCATCCCAAGGATACGGGAGGCCATGCGATCCGGATAAAAGGGCTCCAGATCATTGAGTTTTTCGCCCATACCCACAAACTTGATGGGCTTTCCGGTAACGGCCTTGGTGGACAGGGCCGCTCCGCCCCTGGTATCGCCGTCCAGCTTGGTCAGAATAATGCCGTCGATGCCCAGCTGGTCATTGAATGAACCGGCAACGTTGACGGCGTCCTGACCGGTCATGGCATCCACCACCAGAAGGATCTCATGGGGCTTAACGCTCTGCTTGATGCGTTTCAGCTCCTCCATCAGCTCGGCATCCACATGGAGACGTCCGGCCGTGTCGATGATGACCACGTCAAACTGCATGGATTTAGCGTGTTCCACCGCTTTTCTGGCGATATCCACGGGATCCTGGCCGGTGCCCATTTCAAACACAGGGATGTTCAGCTGACTGCCCACCACCTGGAGCTGTTTGACAGCCGCAGGCCGGTAGACGTCACAGGCCACCAGCAAAGGCTTCTTGCCATCCTTGCGCAGGAGGTTGGCCAGCTTGCCGCTGGTGGTGGTTTTACCTGAACCCTGAAGGCCCACCATCATGTAAACCGTGGGAGGCGCCGGAGAAAACGTGATCTTGGCAGGCGTTGAACCCATGAGCCTGATGAGTTCCTCATGGACAATCTTGACCACCTGCTGCCCCGGAGTCAGGCTTTCCAGGACTTCGCTCCCGACAGCCCGCTCGGAGATGGTGTTGATGAACTCCTTGACCACCTTGAAGTTGACATCGGCTTCAAGGAGCGCCAGCTTGACCTCGCGCATCATCTCCTTGACGTCCTTCTCGGTGATGCGCGCTTGGCCTTTTATCTTCTTCATCAGGTTCTGAAGCTTTTCGGATAATCCTTCAAATACCATGTATCAATCCCTCAAATAGCATGCTTATTTACAATGAATCCATAACCTTTCCAAGGACCCTGACCGCTTCACGAAAGGATTTGTTTTCCGCTGCCTGGGGAACCTCCGTTTCAACCTTATGCAAACAGGAAAGGGCTTTTCTCATGCTCTCTTCCTGCTCCCGGAAGCGTGCAACCAAGCCCAGCCGCGCTTCATAGGCTTCCAGGGCCGCCCGCCCCTTGCGGATACTGTCGTGAACACCCTGCCTGCTGATGCCAAGCTCCTCGGCTATCTCCGCGAGGGAGCAATCATTGTTGTAATACAGGTCCAGGATCTCATACTGGCGGGCTGTGAGAAGCTGCCCGTAGAAATCCAGCAGCATGGAAACCTCATAAAACTGGGGCTCATCAGCCAAAGCGGCCTTGGCTTTTATATTATCCTTCATGGGTTTCACCCTGTCAAGTTTTTTTGCTTTACACGCGTATTTGATTATATGGCCCGGGAGCAAAGTTGTCAAGTCCTGAGTTTGATAAGGGAAAGATTGGGCTTGAAATGAGTCGCAAGATCGTGTCACGTGTGCAGAGAGATTGCCACGCTGCGCTGACGCTCCGCTCGCAATGACACATCAGGATAGGCCCTGCTGGCCATATTCCTCATGTCATTGCGAGGAGGCACAGCCGACGAAGCAATCTCTTTCACTACGACGGTCACCTGATATCTCTCATCTCTGTCAACTGAATTTGGTATTACTTCCAACAATATAAACCATAATAAGTGAGGCGGCATGCATGCCACCTGCGAGGTGTTCCATGAAAAACAGGTTTCTTATACTGCTCTATGCCATACTCTTTTTTTTGCTGGTTTTTACAGCCATCACCCAGTATACCGAAAGGGGCTTTTCGGTTATCTGGATGTCACTCGTGATTGGTGTGTTTTATCTCCTGCCGGCTATCCTGGAGCGGATCCTGGGCATATGCATCCCGCCGCTTTTAAAGTATATCATCCTGGCATTCCTGTTCTTAGGCCTTTATGCAGGAGGCATCCTCTCTTTTTACGACAGGTATAACGGTTGGGACGGTTTCATTCATCTTCTATCCGGTTTCATAACGCCAGTGTTGGCTCTATCGCTGATCAACCTGCTCAACGGCAATCCCATTTCCATTAGGATGCTGAAGCCCGGGTTTATCTTTGTTTTCATGGTTCTTTTTGCCGCAGGCATAAGCCTCTTGTGGGAATATGTGGAGTTTCTCAGCGATTCCCTCCTGGGAACCAACCATTTGAACGACACGCTTCTGAACAACGGTCAGGTGGATATCGGACTCATCGATACCATGAAAGACCTTTTATGCTCCCAGTTGACTTCCCTGGTGACCTCCTTCTGGTTTTACCGTGCCATCAGAAAGGGACGATGGTTGGGCCTCTCATGAATATTGATCGCGAAAAACAGGCATTAAGGCTTGTAAAATCATCATCGGGTTTACTTGAACGCTTTCATGCCTTATAATCATTTATTGAATCACAACGTTGTGCCGAGGTGTCAGATGAGACTGAGAAGCATTCCCAACGCCAGAGAGATGCTGCCATCTTTTAGGAACTATGTGCAAGACCCGCGTTTGTTCAAGGACAAATGGTCATCCTATTTTGGGAATTCCAACGAGATCCATCTGGAGATTGGATCCGGGAAGGGAGAGTTCATTATTACCCTGGCCCAGAAGAACCCCGGCATAAACTACATTGCCGTTGAACGATGCCCTACCATCGCGCTTAAGTTTTTACGAAAGATTCCCGAACAGGGCCTGCCTAACCTGGCCGTAACCAGCCTTGATGCGGACTACCTGGAGGAATACCTCAATGAGGGAGAAGTTGGCAAGCTTTACCTGAATTTCTCCGATCCCTGGCCAAAAAAGAAGCATGCCAAAAGGCGACTGACCTCACCCAAATACCTGAGGATCTATGAGCGGCTTCTCAAGGATGGCGGCATCATCGAGTTCAAAACCGATAATCGTCCGTTCTTCGATTACTCGCTGGAGCAGTTCGGAGAATCTGCCTTTGAGATCATTGCCGTAACCTACGATCTGTATAACAGCGACTTGCTGGAAGGGAATGTCCCCACCGAGTACGAGACGCGTTTCCATAACATGGGCACGCCTATCAACAAGCTCATTGCCCGGCTCGACAAGACAAAAATCAAACAGAATGAAGGTGCAGAAGAATGAGATATACATTTAAGAACAAAGGAACCTGCTCGGCGCAGGTGGCATTCGATATTGAGGATGGCATCATCAAAAATATTGAGTTTTTAGGGGGCTGTCACGGAAACCTCCAGGGCATCTCCAGGCTGGCGGAAGGTCGGAACGCCAGGGAAGTCGCCGCATTGATCAGAGGTATCCGCTGCGGCCATAAAAAGACCTCATGCCCGGATCAGCTTTCCCTTGCCATTGAGAAGGCTTTATCCGAGGCCGCTCCCACTGATGAATCCTGAGAATTGGGATGCCGCATGCGTCTGATGCAGACCAAATGACAGCGACGGATAAACGGCATATTGACAATGCTTCCTCTTCATTGTATACTGTTATTCGTCCACTTCGTAGGGGAGTAGCTCAGTTGGTAGAGCAGCGGTCTCCAAAACCGCGTGCCGCGGGTTCAAGTCCTGTCTCCCCTGCCAGGAAAAAATCCTATTCAAGGGTCTGGTGACACCTGAATAGGATTTTTCATTTAGCGGTATCTTACTCATATCCGGCTACTATTTCTTTTCGCTTTCCCGATGGCTTTCCTTCTGCCATCCTTTCTCGGTGCAAACCGTTTCGGTACCGTCCCGGTTTATGATTTTCGAGCCTACGGCATGCCTCTGGTTGGCCATGATGCAGAAAGGCTCCGAGTCGGTATAGCCCTTTGGTTCTTTTGAGGCCTTTTTCACCTCATTGGGCGCGGTAATGTTGTTGACGAAAAGCTTGTCCCGTTTCTGGCTGTTTTTCATGCAATCATCCTTTCCGGGTCGCCATACGTTAGCCTATACTTTTCGTATATGCGCCGTTGCGCCCATATTCATACCCGACACAATGCGATTGCATGAAGCAAATACTGGAACCAAAAACAGGCCGGATTACCCGGCACGCCCCTTGTTTCCGGCAAGGACCTGCATTAACTTCGAGGCATCCCTGGCAAGATCTGCAGCCAGGGCGATTCCCGAAACCAGGAGAATTCCCCTGTAAAATATGGATATCACGTCGATAAGCCGGTTCAGTTCCACCATGTTCACGGAAGCCAGGCTCTGCTGAGGAACTTCAACGGTCATCGGTCCCAATAGCAGGAAGATCAGGATTAACAGCGAACCCAAGTCGCCAATGACTTCCATCAACAAGGTATGAATCCTGTACCGGCCGTCTTTCAGCAGAAGGAAATACTTCAGGAATGCAAGGCCGAACAGGATGTTGATATAGACCATATAGGGTTTTATCACACCCAGATCCACAAGAGAAACCAGCCCGGCCATCTCAGGATCGTCGGTCTGGAAGTAATTCCGAACAAGAACCGGGTAGAAATTCAGGAAGATAAACAGCAGCAGCGTGAAAAGCAGACCGAGGACTACATCCGACACCTTGAAGGCCTCGCCGGGTCCGGGAACCTCCGGCAGGCTTTCGGGATCCCATTCCGAGTCATCTTTTCCTGTGTCCGTTTCCGAACCGGGGTTCAGTCGTTCGGCCAATATGAAAACCATCGTGACGGCTCCTATGGCAGCAAATATTCCGATAGCCATCCGCCCGGCTAACCCGGGAATATCCCCGGCGTTAAATCCCTTTTCAAGTTTTCCGAAAGCAAAACTGATGAAAACGCCAATGGCAACACAGAGTGAAGCCAACTTTACCACCAGGAAATAGAGATCGTAAAGCTCAGGCCCTATCAGGCAGAGCTCATTTCTGGCATAATTCCGGGCGACTTTCTCCGGAGGACCAAATTGACGCAGAACCTCGATGATGTCTTTTTCTCCGGGAGTACCGTCAGGGATGCGCGTTTCCAGCTCACGCATGATGGATGACCTGAGCTGCTGTTCGGCATCTTTTCTGAGCCTGGAAGGCAATTTGCTGCATACCGCGTAAAGGTATCTTTCCACGAGTTCCATCGCGATCCCTCCTCGTCCATTATACCACTCAAACGGAAAAGCATTTCCCATCAACCCGTTTTACCTGTCGGTTCCTGTTCCACGCCTTGCCACAGGATGTTTCGTCAGGTAAAATAAAAAGGAACATATGTTCCCAGAGAGGAAGAGACCGGATTGGCGCGAAAAAAAAAGGACAAAACAAATGAACAGGCGATAGCTGAAACAGAGGAGAAGCCTTTTGCCGACGGTAATTTCGGCAATTCCGTCCGAACTGACGGCGCGGAGCAGGAAAAGACATATCCGGTCTTTCGGGTCTCGGTCAGGAATCTGGTGGCATTTTCCATTCCGGAGGACACCACCTGGTCTTTTACCTCCTATTCCCAGCTTCAGGAAGGATCCCAGGCCCATGCGGAAATCCAGAACCGCCATAAGGCTCAGGGGACCTATCGTTCGGAGGTGTACCTCACCTATTCCTGGAAAGCCAGGCATTGCGTCGTGGAGATCAGCGGACGGGCGGACGGCATCTGGGAGCTGGAGGATGAAGTCATCATTCACGAGATAAAAACCACGTCCACCCAATTGTCGGAGATTCATGAGGATTTCAGCGATGCCCACTGGGCCCAGGGAAAATGCTATGCCTTTATCTATGCGGCCCATAAAAACCTGGACAGGATTACCGTACGCCTTACTTACCTTCATCGCGCCAGCGGGAAGGAAAAAAGCTTCGACAGGACTTTCAGCATTGAGGCGCTTGAAAAATTCGTCAAAAGCCTGGTTAACCCTTTTGCGGGGTGGGCGCTGTCCCAGGCAAAATGGCGCGAGGTGCGCGACCTTTCCATCCGGGCCCTGGAATTCCCCTTTTCCGCTTACAGAACCGGACAAAAGCTTCTTGCCTATAACACGTTCAAATGCATACAGGACGGCAGGCGACTCTTCGCTCAGGCACCCACCGGCACCGGCAAGACCATGGGCGTTCTTTATCCTGCCATCAAAGCCCTGGCAGAGGGCAGTATCCAGCGCATCTTTTACCTTACCGCAAAGACCACAACACAGGGTGTTGCGGAAAGCGCTTTAAGGCTTCTGGCAAAGCAGGGCCTTCGCCTTCGGGTTTTGACCCTGACCGCCAAGGACAAGATCTGCCCTCACCTCATACGGGAGTGTTATTCCGATAAATGCATCTATCTCCAGGGTTATGCTTCCCGTGCCAAAAAAGCCGTCAAGGAACTCATCAAAAAAACAGATACCTACAACAGGGACAATATCACTGATACCGCCATGAAGCACGTTCTCTGCCCCTTTGAATTCAGCCTGGACCTGGCGCTTCAATGCGATGTGATCATCTGCGATTACAATTATGTGTTCGATCCCAGGGTCAGCCTCAAAAGGTTCTTCCAGCAAAAAGGCCGCGAAGACTGCGTACTCCTCATCGATGAAGCTCATAACCTGTTTGACCGCGCCCGGGAGATATATTCGGCCTCAATCGGCAAAAAGGAGGTTCTGGAGATGTCCCGGCGTGTCAGGGAGGACCTGCCGGCCGTATCCAGGGCACTTCGCAATATCAGCAGAACCCTTGCCTCCCTGGAAAAGCAAACGGCGGAGGACCGAAGCGAGGCGGGAGGCGTAACCTATTACGCTTCATCGGTATTTCCCGATACCCTGTCGGATCCGATCGACACTTTCATCAACGAGACCGAGCACTGGATGCTGACCCGCGGCGATGAGGAAAAAGAATATACCGAGGATCTGGTTACGCTTTTTTTCGACCTGTTGCATTTTAAAAACATCTCGGAACTGTATTCATCCGAGTACCGGACGCTGATTACCGGATCAAAAAGCCATCTCAGGCTGACCCTGCTTTGCCTGGATCCGGGGGTAATGCTGGACAAGATCATGGATACGGCCCGTTCAGCCATCCTTTTCTCAGCCACCCTGTCGCCGCTGTCCTACTTCCGCGATATCCTGGGAGGCCGCCGTGAGGATGCAACCCTTAAACTTCCCTCTCCTTTTCCAAGGGAAAACCTGCTCGTGGTTAACGAGGACTGCGTGGAAACGCGCTTCCGGTTCAGAGAGAAATACCTGGAGCGCGTGGCCCAAGCCATCCACCAGTGGGTCAAATGCCGCACCGGCAACTATATGGTCTTCTTTCCTTCCTACCAGTACATGGCCGATGTCCTGGAGATCTTCAGGAATCTGGGCGGTGATTTCAATATCCTTTGCCAGGAAAGGGAGATGGATGAAGCCTCACGAAGCGCTTTTTTAAAAGAGTTTGACAGTTTCGGGGATATCACGCGGATCGGTTTTTGCGTCATGGGCGGTATCTTTGGCGAGGGCATTGATCTTGTGGGAGACCGGCTCACCGGCGTGGTCATCGTGGGCGTCGGCCTGCCCCAGGTAAGCCCGGAACTGGAGATCATGCGCCGCTATTATGATGAAAAGCTGGGCAGCGGTTTTTCTTATGCCTACGCCTATCCCGGCATCAACCGCGTGCTCCAGGCCTCCGGACGACTCATAAGGACGGAGAACGACCGTGGCGCTTTGCTGCTCATCGATTCCCGCTTTGCGAAAGCGGAGTATTTAAGGCTTCTGCCCCAGGAATGGCATCCCATTCCCCGGACCTCCACGGGTATAAATATTGAAACGTGTGTCAGGCAGTTCTGGGCAAAAACCTGACAACGCGGCCTGCTTTTTCCCTAGAAGATGCCCAGGAACTTCTTGGGTATGTTTACACGAACCGAAACCAGCTTCCCGCCGCTGACCACATAGGCCAGGTTTTCACTGGCAAGATAGATACCCTCTACCTTGGCCAATGAGGTATAAACATCGACGATGTCGCCGTTGTCATTCAGGAAATACACTTCGGATCCCGCCGCACAGGCTATGGTACGGCCCATGGTTTTTATCTGGGTCACCTCCGCATCGATCACAAGCCACTCCCTGGCTTTGCCGTTGCTGTCGATAGCTTTAAGCGTGGTATGCTTGCGCTTTTCCCTGCTGAACACCTCACCGTCCAGCACGGCTGCCACGATGGTATCATTCCGGGTGATTCCGCAGGATGAGAGATAATCGCTGCCCAGATCTACCCGCCAGACCAGGCCCAGATCCTTTCCGATACACATCAGATCCTTCTCGCCATACAGCAATAGCCTTGCATCCGAAAGCGGCAGGGCTCCCAGGAAAAAGTCCTCTCTTCCCTGACTGTCCCGGATGCTCCCCCTCTGGTTCATGGACAGATCCAGGAATTCAAAAAGAGATGTGGCCTCCAAGCTTTGCGTATCAATACCGCAAACGATGAAAGCGGTATGGTCAAACCCAGGATAATGGAAGATCGCGAAAGGATAGTATTCGGATATGTTTCTCAAAACAACTTCCTGGCCTTCCCTTGAAAAGGCACGGATGATCCGCTTGTATCCGACCTGATCGCTCTCGGTGATGACAAGGATCCAGTTTTCGAAAATGCCTGCGTTGACAATATCCACATCAAGGGTTTTATCCCAAAGGATTTTTCCTTCCCTGACAACCGCAAGATATCTTCCGCCCAAATCGGCAACCATCACATCGTTGCCCTGCCCGCGGATCAGGGGCTTTTTCAGGCTGACAGGGATATACCAGAGCTGGTTGCCTTCACTGTCAAAACACTTAACGGTACTGACCGATCCCACAACAATATTTCCCGATAAGGTATCCAGGCCCGACGAGGTCAAGTCGCCGTCAAAGGGGATCTCGGTGATCTTCTGATTGGACGCTTCCATCACATCAACCATCTGCTTGTAGGTGCCGTCCAAGCCTGTCCTGAAAATATCCAGCGGATTGATGCGGAAAAAAGAATACAAAGCGACGACTAAGACCGCCAGCACCAGTACAATAAAAGCCAAAAGTCTTCGCAAATGAAACCTGTGCTGTACTACTTCTTCCTTTGTTTCCTGCATGGGTCGTGCGTTCTCCTTTGTGCCTGGAAATGGCAACTGCCGTTTTTAATCTCTTGTTTGTCGTCTACCTTTAATATCTCTTTCTTTACCTTTTTTAGCCTGCAAGACTGCGCAGAAAGACCCGGAAGAGCATCAGAATGACTTCAGTAACGACAGTCCTCTCATATACGCAGGGTCATACTCGGCCCGCAATGCGTCAAGACGTTCATTGAGCTTATCCCTCGTTTGGGCGTCTATGTCTCCTGTTGCGGGGATCCGGTTTTCGGCCTGGAACTTCCTGATAGCCTCCTGCGTTTCCTGATCCATCCTCCTGTCGGGAGTGCCATTAAAATAGCCGGCCGCACGAAGGATCTTTTCAGCCTGACAGACATCGTCCCCGTATGCATCCAGGGTCAGTGTGGCCGTATTTTTCAAAGGATTTATCAGCGCCAGATCGATCCCGTTGGGGAGGGTTCTGTCGGCAATCTCAATGTCGGGTGCCAGACCTACCCCCTGAATAGCCCTGCCGTTTCGCGTCAGATAATGGCCGGTGGTGAGCTTGATGGTACCCAAAAGGTCATCGGGATCAAGGAGCACTCCCTCATAAGACAGCCATTCGACAGAGGTTATATAATGCAGCCCGTATTTCTTGCCGTATTTGGCGTATGCCTCGGGGGTGAGAACATAGAACATGTTCTGGACAACCCCT
>ENA-UPAD01000900-UPAD01000900.1-bioreactor-metagenome-genome-assembly--contig:-NODE-900-length-36479-cov-16.476197_pt1 | contig 36479 bp, 28 predicted proteins | sample MGYA00238179_ERZ772710 | MGnify/ENA primary metagenome ERZ772710 (study PRJEB29004, sample SAMN07631245) | bioreactor metagenome | isolation source: Switchgrass digestor | place: USA: Dartmouth...
TCGTCGCCGGATTTATATAAAAGCCTTGTGGTTATATGCCGCAAGGCTTTTTTGATGTATAGTCGTTTGATTAGGTGAAGGCTTTCGCTTATATTTTATTATCCAGTAGTCCCGAAATTATCGTGTACTTCCTGTTTTATTGGTATTCCTATGGGAAGCAGGTAAACTAACTCTTTGAAATTACTCACATAGGACTCATTGAAAAACCGCTGGACATAAAATCCCGGGCTGCAGTTACATGGGTATTGCCTCTCATGACAGGATGGCGTTATGCAGGTCTGAATATGGCCTTTTTCCTGGGAGGTCTTATGGGAATTCCGACAGACAGCATTGAAGCATCTATCATTGATGGCGCTAATTACTGGCAAAAGCTTCGTTATATCTATATTCCACAAATTTATTCCTTCTATTGTCATGGCAACGGTAACATGCCTGATAGGTTCTTTCAACCTGATTGATGAACTTTTTGGAATGGGAGCGATGTATGGGAACCGGAATGCGGTATTCTTGTCAGTCCTGGTTTTTCAGAAAGGATTTGTCGGCGGAAAATATCTGAACCTTTACAACAACCATCTTGCGCTCATCCTGTTGGGAGCACAGGGCGGGGCTATTCCGGTCATGATCTTTACATCATATATTTCAACAATTCCGGAAGAACTGAGAGAATCTGTCGAAATTGATGGCGGAACACGTTTAACATATTTTATTCATATTCTTCTTCCGAATATGAAAACACCTTTTGCCTCATATATGGCCATTATCCTCCCAAATGTCTGGAATAACATGATTAACGGGATTTTGTACCTGGCACCTGAAAAACAACCGATTACTGCACTCATAAGTTCTCTTATAGGTACTTATGCAACAAATTATCAGGCCATGTATTCCGGACTGTTTATGTCAGCTGTACCGATCCTGGCAGTGTACCTGGTAATCCAGAACCTTTTTGTGAAGTCAGCCATGCTTGGAGCAGTCAAAGGATAAAAGGATAAAGGAAAATAAATTATGCAGTGCAGGGAATACTTCCTGCATTGCATAATAACCTGAAACAGGAAAGGGAAAAGAAAGATAAAACTTATCCGTTCCATGCTAAATTGACACAGTGCCGTGGAATACAATCTCAGCATCGCCGGTGAGAATTACCGTTTCATCTGAATAATTTACCGTTACATCGCCACCCTTCAGGATTACACGAATATCCTTCCCTTTTGGTAAAAATCCGTTCAGGGTGGCTGCTACTACTGCGGCACAGGCACCGGTACCGCAGGCCATGGTTTCTCCGCTTCCACGTTCCCATACTCGCATTTTGATTGTCTTTTCATCAAGTATCTGCACAAATTCTGTATTTACCCGCTGCGGGAAAAAAGGATGGTTTTCAAACAGCGGGCCGACGGATTGAAGATCAAGTTCATCGATGGCCTGGAGGAATACAACACAGTGGGGATTTCCCATTGATACACAGGTTATCTGGTATTCTTCCTCACCGACCTGGAGGGGATATGCAATTACCGCATTTCCCGATTGTTTAACAGGTATCTTCTCGGGTTGCAGTTCTGCGTGTCCCATGTCCACCGAAATCCTGGCCACTTTGTCATCCTTCGTAATCAGCGACAGGGTTTTTATTCCGCTTAGTGTTTCTATCTGTAATGTCTTTTTGCGTATGCCTTTTATGTCATATAAATACTTGCCGACACAACGAATGGCGTTTCCACACATGTTGCCTTCGCTGCCATCAAGATTAAACATACGCATTTTTGCATCCGCAATATCGGACGGACTAATCAGAACAATACCATCCCCGCCCACCCCGTAATGGCGGTCGGACAAATATACAGATAAAGATTCCGGCGAAGAAACCGTCTGCTCAAAGCAATCAATGTATATATAATCGTTCCCGGCACTCTGCATTTTCGTAAACTGAAGCCGTAATCTCTCTTTACGCATGTTTCTGATATCCACAAGCTCGGTATTGATCTCGCTGTACCTGCTTAAGAGACTGTCTGCAAGCGCCATTGCAGTATCAACTGAAGTAAGGCATGGGATGCCAAGGGAAACTGCTTTGCGGCGAAGTTTAACGCTGTCCCGGGCAGGTATGCGGCCTTTTGCCGAAGTGGAAAGGATATACTTGACTTTTCCGCTGTCCAAAAGGGTGCTGCAGTTGTCATCACTTTCGTGGATCTTCCTGACTGTTGTAACCGTAAGCCCTATCCTCCTGAGAACCTCTGCCGTACCCGCTGTGGCATACAGTGTAAAACCCAGAGCATCAAATTTCTTGGCCACATCCATGATATCGTTTTTGTCGGAATTTCGGACGGTAATTAAAATTCCGCCCGATTTATACATTTTATAGCCTGCGGCTACAAGACCTTTATATAATGCTTCTGAAAGATTCCTGCCAATCCCCATCACTTCACCCGTGGATTTCATTTCAGGACCAAGCTGTGTATCCAAATCCATAAGTTTTTCAAACGAGAATACGGGTACTTTCACGGCAGTGTATGGTGAAGGTTTATAAATACCACAGCCATAGGGCATATCCTTCAGCTTTTCTCCCAAACTGACCCGCATTGCCAGTTCAACCATGGGAATACCAGTAATCTTGCTTAAAAAAGGTACTGTGCGCGAAGCACGTGGATTAACTTCTATGATAAAAATATCATCATCCTTGACAATAAACTGGATATTAACAATTCCTATGACATTTAAACCTTCACACAACAGTTTGGTTATGTGAATAAGCTTTTCGGCAATATGATCATAGATATGGGTTGCAGGATAAACTGCAATACTGTCTCCTGAATGGATGCCGGCGCGTTCAATATGTTCCATGACGCCTGGAATCAATACATCTGTACCGTCGTAAATGGCATCTATTTCTATTTCCCTCCCGGATATATATTTATCAATTAATACCGGGTTCTCAATACCCTGTTCAAGGATTATCTGCATAAACTCATCCACATCGGCATCAGAAAAAGCTATGGTCATATTCTGGCCGCCCAACACATAGGAAGGACGCAGCAGAACGGGATACCCCAGCGCCTGTGCCGCGCACTTTGCCTCCTGTAAAGTACGGACAGAAAAACCCCGGGGACGCATTAAATTAAGCTTTTCCAGCAAGGCATCAAACCGTTGCCTGTCTTCAGCCATGTCTATACTGTCTGCACAGGTTCCTATTATGTTAATTCCCCTGTTTTTCAGCGTCTGCGTAAGCTTGATTGCCGTCTGGCCGCCAAAGGCCACCACCACACCAATGGGTTTTTCCTGTTCCAGGATATTCAGAACATCTTCGGGATACAACGGTTCAAAATAAAGCCTGTCTGACATGTCAAAGTCAGTGGATACTGTCTCCGGGTTATTGTTGATGATGACAACGCGGTATCCCAATTTTCGCAATGCATTTGCGCAATGCACCGCTGCATAGTCAAATTCAATACCCTGCCCGATTCTAATCGGACCTGAGCCAAGGACAACCACGGTTTCCCTGCGGTCCGTATCCTCTATGGCTGCTTCGTTTTCACCGCCTGATTCATTAAGATGATAGCCGGCATAAAAATACGGCGTTTGCGCTTCAAATTCTCCGGCACATGTGTCAACCATTTTATATACGGGAGATATGGAATACTCCGGTAAGTGTCCGGAAATTTTCTGAATTGCATTGTCGGTATAGCCCAGTTTTTTTGCGGTTATGTATTCATCAAAAGATATGTTACGTCCACGGATTGTATTTTCAAAGCGTACCAGGTTTTCAATTTTATACAGGAACCAGCGGTCAATTTTCGTCATGTAATAGAGCTCATCCACCGTGATATCCCTGCGTAATGCTTCATATACGAAAAACAGGCGCTCATCCGTAACCTGTCGTATGCCTTGAAGTATAGCATCGGTTGGCATTTGCTCAATTTTAGGCAGCCTTAATGTATCGGTGGAAAGCTCAGCTCCACGGACTGCTTTCAGCAATGCTGCTTCAAAGCAGTCTGCAATGGCCATTACCTCGCCTGTTGCCTTCATCTGCGTACCTAAACTTCTTTTCGCATAGACAAACTTGTCAAATGGCCACTTGGGAAGCTTTACGGTGATATAGTCCAGTGCCGGTTCAAATGCTGCATAGGTGGTGCCGGTGATGGCATTTTTTATTTCATCCAGCCTGTATCCGATGGCTATTTTAGTAGCTACTTTTGCTATGGGGTATCCGGTTGCTTTTGACGCCAATGCCGATGAGCGGGAAACACGGGGGTTTACTTCAATTACGGCATATTCAAATGAATCGGGATTTAACGCAAACTGGCAGTTACAGCCCCCCTCGACGCCCAATGCCGAAACTATTTTAAGCGATGCGCTGCGCAGCATTTGATATTCCTTGTCGGAGAGCGTTACTGCAGGCGCGACTACGATGCTGTCGCCGGTATGTATTCCCACCGGATCGAAGTTTTCCATCGAACAGACCGTGATGGCATTGCCCAACCCGTCCCGGATAACTTCAAACTCAATTTCCTTCCATCCGGCAACGCTTTTTTCAATTAAAACCTGGTGTATGGGCGAAAGGGACAGGCCGTTTTTCACAATTTCCATCAACTCTGCATCATTTTCAGCTATCCCACCTCCCGTACCGCCAAGTGTAAAAGCCGGACGGACAATTACCGGATAACCAATCCTGCGGGCATGAAAAAGTGCATCTTCACATGTATTTGCTGTCTCGGAAGGAATACACGGCTCACCTATGGACAGCATTGTTTCCTTGAAAAGCTGCCTGTCTTCCGAACGCTGGATACATTCCGGGGAGGAACCCAGCAGCCGGACGTTATGTTTTTCCAGGAATCCATCCCTTGCAAGCTGCATGCAAAGGGTAAGGGCAGTTTGCCCGCCCAGGCCTGACAGGATGCTGTCGGGGTGTTCCTTTTCGATAATCCGCTTGAGAGTTGTCAATGTGAGCGGTTCAATATATATCTTGTCTGCCATGGCGGGATCGGTCATAATTGTGGCAGGGTTTGAATTGACCAGTATTATCTCGATGCCGTCTTCACGCAGCGCCCTGCATGCCTGTGTACCGGCATAGTCAAATTCGGCAGCCTGACCGATGACGATCGGGCCCGAACCAACCACTAGTACCCGCTTTATGTTCTTATTTCTTGGCATGGTGAACCTCCATCTTCTTTATAAATTCATCGAACAAAAAATCCGTGTCCTGCGGCCCGGCACAAGCCTCAGGATGAAACTGCACCGAAAAGGCGGGTGCGTTTTTATAAATTAGTCCTTCATTCGAAAGGTCGTTTATATTGGTAAACCATTCATCGGCAATGGAAGGCCGGATACTGTCCGAAATAACTGCATATCCATGGTTCTGCGATGTTATATATACTCTGCCGTTTCTGGCATCCCTGACAGGGTGGTTCGCACCCCGGTGACCGAATTTAAGCTTTTCGGTCTGAAAACCGTTGGCAAGGGCCAGAAGCTGATGACCAAGGCAAATTCCCATCGTGGGAATCCGGTATGGAAGCAATCCTTTCAACGTGTTGATTACATCCTGGTTGTCCTGAGGATCACCGGGGCCGTTGGTCAAAAAAATTCCATCGGGGGAAAGGTCCAGTATCTCATCGGTGGTAGTATTGTGCGGAAGGACATATATATCACAATGGCGTTTGAGCAGGGAACGAATGATATTTTCCTTTACCCCGAAGTCCAACAGCGCGATTTTGTAACGCCCGTCATTGGACAGATAACGAATTTCCTTTGTACTGACCTGCTCAACGGGTTTTTCAATGCGATAACTCTCAATCGCTTCCATGTCAACATTGCTCAGATCATCGGTAATCATACCGTTCATTGTTCCCGAACGCCGGAGCACTTTTGTAAGTGCCCTGGTGTCAATGCCATACATACCGACAATACCATGCCGTTTAAGAAAGCTGTCAAGGTCGGATTGGCTGCGAAAATTTGATGGAGTTTGGCAAAACTCTTTTACAATATAAGCCGATACACTGATTTTTTTGCTTTCTGCATCTTCAGGCATTACCCCGTAATTTCCAATCAGGGGGAAGGTTTGCACAACAGCCTGCCCGGTGTAGCTTAAATCAGTTAATGTTTCAACATATCCGGTCATCGCCGTGGTAAAAACAACCTCGGCAATAATATCCCCTTCTGCGCCAAAGGCTTCACCAACAAAAATCATACCATTTTCCAAAACCAGGTACCGCTTCATATATAAACATCCCTCCGGTAATATAGTGAGGCTAAAATGGATTTAGGTCAGCTGTCTTCAGGCAGCTGCATATTTCTGCACAAAGTGAGGTAAATTACCCGTCGGGCTTAACAGTGTGTTGAAATTGCCTGGCAATTTCTTCGGTTGTTTTTATGGGTGTTTTGGCTTCAAAGTAATCTTTATGCATTCCACCCCAGATATTTGTTTTATATTCGCCTGTGAAACAAGCCGTGCAGTATTTTCTGCATCCTGTATCATCTGCAAGATAGGGCAAATGCTCCGCCTTCAGGTACCCTAATGAATCTACTCCGATGATTCGGGCAATTTCATTCACCGTATGTTTGCAGGCAATAAGATTTTTTTGCGAGTCAATATCAGTTCCGTAATAGCACGGATAGACAAAGGGCGGGGCAGTAATTCGCAAATGTACTTCCTTTGCGCCTGCATCACGTAAAAGCTTTACAATTCTTGCACTTGTGGTGCCCCGTACTATTGAATCATCCACGAGAACAACGCGTTTGCCCGAAACCGTGGAACTGACAGGATTCAATTTTATTTTCAGGAGTTCCTCCCTCATTTTCTGTACAGGTGAAATAAATGTTCTTCCAATATATTTATTCTTTATAAATCCGACTCCATAAGGAATATTGCATGCATTAGCAAATCCAATGGCGCCGTCGATGCCGGAATCGGGTACACCGACAACAATATCCGCATCAACAGGGTGATCTTTGGCAAGAAATGCTCCTGCGCGAAGTCTTGCCTGGTGTACCGAACAACCGTCAATCACCGAATCAGGGCGGGCAAAATAGATGTATTCAAAGATGCACAGCGCTTCTTCGGCTTTGTTGCAGTTGGTTTCAATAGAGTGAACCCCGTTTTTGTCAAACACAACGATTTCTCCGGGACGTATATCCCGGACAAACTGGGCATCCACCGCGTTCAGAGCACAGCTTTCGGATGCTATAATATAAGTACCGTCTGAAGTTACTCCATAGCAAAGGGGACGAAAACCGTGTTTATCCCGTAACGCGAGCAGCTTATCTTCTGTCATCAATATGAGAGAGTAGGCACCTTCCAGCGTGTCCATCGCTGATAGTACCGCATCTTCGATTTCAGGCTTCCGAATGCGTTCATTGGTGATTACATATGATATAACTTCGGTATCGCTGGTGGTGTGAAAAATCGCTCCTTCCATTTCAAAGGACTGGCGAAGCTGATAAGCATTGACGATATTACCGTTGTGTACAGTTGCCATACTGCCTTTAAGATGTTTTATTACGAGCGGTTGTGCATTTGCACGGCTGGAATTTCCCGTGGTGCCATAGCGAACATGTCCAACCGCCATATATCCAAAACCTAATGAATCAATTGCCTTTTCAGTAAGTACTTCCTGGACAAGGCCGACATCCTTGTGAAGATGAAATTCATCTCCGCTGCTTACAGCTATGCCGCAACTTTCCTGGCCTCTGTGCTGAAGTGCATATAAGCCGTAATAAGTCAGCAAAGCTACATTCTCTAATTTAGTGGAGTAAACTCCGAAGATTCCACATTCTTCATGGACCTCATGCATGGTTTTTCCTCCTTGGTTTGAAGGTTTTATGATTGTTCCCAGGTTTCATTAAACGCATTGCCACTGTTTTGGAGCGCCAAGGACACCCAAAAAGCATGCAAAACGCATAAAAAAAGAACAAAAGGACACGCACATGATTACATGTGTCAGAACCCCTTTGTTCTATTTATTACTATATACTTCCCGCAGGTGATTTGTCAATAGAAATGAAGGACTGGGATATATAACTTTCATTTTACATGATTATGACTGAATATGTGTTCTTTGCTGCAATTGCGTGTTAGTTTTTCCAACTCCTTGATTTAAAACTTCAGAAAAGATTTAATCTAAAAAGGCTATGAAATATACTTAAACCAAGCAAATTCAAAATGAAGGAAAACATGTACAAGCTGTCATGTAACAGGGGTAAAATTACATGACAGTGGATAAAATCTATGTTCTATTGCATATAAGCAGTCCTGAATAATTGTGAGAAAGCCGTAACAAATGGAGTCAAATCATCCGGGGACAATATCGTTATTGCAATTACCAAATTCTTTGTTACCATCCCTGAATTCTTTGGGGGACATACCTTTAACTCTTTTAAATGCTCTTCTGAAGGTTTTATCATTATGATAGCCTGAGCGTATGGCTATCTCCTGTATCGATAAGTCGGTATTTATAAGCAGGGTGGAAGCTTGATTCATCCTTACGTTCTCAAGGAAAGCAGAAAAAGTGTCGCCGGTATTATCCTTAAAGAAAACCGATAAATATGCTTCTGAAATATTGAACTTCATGGCTGCTGCGCTTAAGGAAAAATCGGGATTACTGTAGGATTCACTGATATAGCTGATAATTTTCTGTATCAGTTTACTGTTCTGATTCTGCCTTTGATTGTAAAACCACAGGCAAATATCATTGTAGCAGTGGGTTAGTTGATTGTAAATTCTCTCATAATCATCGTCAAGGTCAAGCTTCTGGATCGCAGCAACAGCCTCTTCAGGGAAATCAAATTGATCCAATAACTTAACAATGGTTCCGTATAGCTCATACAGGAGTGCTTTCTTCATATCCTGCGAGAGGATTCGTTTCTCAAAATTCTCGTGATACAAAGATTTTAATGCTTTATCAACTTCTTCATGTTTGCCGCTCTTCAGGTGGCTAATGAGACGGGCTTCAAATTCAATGGTGTAATAGTATTTCTGGTGTTTCCCGGGGAGCTGCCCAAACCAGAACATAAGAGGTTCTTCATCCATAAACTCCCTGTATTCATATGCAAGAAGGGCTTCGTTGTAGCACAGATATATATCGGTCAGGTTGCTATGGACCCCGCTGACCGAAAAATTTACACTAAGTTTATGATGATGCAGGTTTTCTTCATAAACTTTAACACAGTTTTCCTCTAGGAAGGACCTGAACTCTTCCTTGCTTTTGCTGTCAAATTTGACAAGCAGGATGATGCTCTCGTTTTTATCGATCTGATAAACACAATTGTTACCGAAATGCTTTTGAATAGAATTTTTTATAACGATCTTGGAAACTTCCAGTTCCTTTAGAATGTCACTGTGGATATAATTCTTAAAGCCTTTTAATCCAACAAATATAACCTGGAAGAGTTCACCCTCCAGTTTAATGCCAATATTTTCAAAACTGGTATGAATTTCTGATAAACTTGTGAATTCTCCCTTCAATAATTTGTCAAACAGTGTATCCCTGAGAATGGGCATATGTTTTTCCATCGCACTTTGTAAATCCTGATTGGTATGAATCAGTTCGGCGATGCTTCCTTCAAGATAAGTATACTCATTTTGAACCACCGGATCTCCAAAGAAATCATATAGCATACTTACGATTTTCCGTATGGGTTTTGAGTTCCTGTAGGTGAAAAAAACCGCTCCAAGAACTCCAATGGTAAAAGCAAGAATTGCAAACATTACTGTGATATGTTTTATGTAATCAACTTTGTGCATTATTTCGCTTGAAGGACTGACAACTACGTAAACCCAGTTATTATAGCTCGATCTCATGTATGATACTATGAATGACTGTCCGTTAATTTTTGTTTCTTCGAAGCCCATCTGCTGGGTAAAATTCATGTCTAATGGCTCGATTTGCCGATTGGAACTTGAAATGCTGGTAATAATGTTTCCTTCAATGTCAGAAATATAAATGTAGCTTTCGTTTCCTTTCAGCGCCATATCCAATAGGCGGGTAATTTGATCTTCGTTTATCAGAATGATTATATTGGCATCCATGAAGCTTTCATTATATCCAATGGGCAGTGTCTGAAGATAGGTTATGATATTTTGCTTCCACCCTGATACGGTAACAGGCAATGAAGGCAGTATTGTATTATTATGGACTTTATCCAGAATCTCTTTTTTAAATGTATAATAATCCATTCCCTCATATTCCATATATTTGCCATAGAAAGTGTCAACCGGATATGAGGTGGTTGTTGAAACCAACAAATTGCTTTTATGAAAATAGATGTACATCTCGGTTATAAAATTATATTTGACATAATAAGGTGCAAATTCCTTTTTCAGTTCCCAGATTTTATAATAGGTATCACCGCTGTCGGTATCCTCAATCATTTTAAAATAAGTAACCTTTGGATTAGAAGCCAATTGCATGGCCATCAGATTAATCTCTGACAAACGGGTATCAACAACCTGAATGGCTTGCTCAAACCGTATTGCCACTCTTTTTTACCGTTGGGATTCTTAACTGCATCGTACATATGAGACATGAATACCGGTTCACCGTCAACTATTTCATATGTGACTCCTTCCTTGCCCATGTTGATGAAAAGTGTCCCCTCGTCGGTGCTGAGCCAATCAAACAGAGCCATCAGTCTGTTGAATTTCTCCTCAGTAACGATTTTGGAGAAGAATGGACCCGAAATCACATGAGGCAGTTCGCGGTTATACATGAAGAAGTCCTGGTAATTGGATATGTTTTCAGGTACAAATTCCCAGTCAACATCGGGATCCACACCCATCGAGGTGGCTTCAGCCCATGCTGCCCGCTCGCTGTAGCTGAACTCGATATAAGTTAACCCGTTGGCATACCTTTCGGTCCAGATTTGGTCGGTCATGGTCGCAAATTCCTTGTCAATCAGGCCTTCAGCATAAAACTTGTTAAAATATTTCAGAACTTCACGAAAAGCATCTGAATCAGCAGGGAAAGGAACCAATTCTTCGGTTATCGGATCTATATAAGGATCCAGACTGCTATTTACCTGAATGGCAAATGCATTGTTAACTCCCAGCAACATACCATACAGATCTCTGTTCGGCATTGGAATTGACTCAGGATGTTTTGCTTTAATAGCTTTCAGCATACTGTATAATTCGTCCACGGTTTTGGGGAAGGTCAATCCCATCTCGTCAAAAGCCGATTTACGGTAAATCCATGACTGAGAAGCAGCACGATAGTTTTTCTGCGGCAGATAATAGAGATTTCCGTCTGCGTTGCTGGCAAATTTCAGAAGAGTATCCCATTCATCATCTAACCACAGTTTACGGTAATTAGGCAGTTTATCCCAATGCTCATTCAGCGGAATCAGGAAGCCATCCATGCCGAGTTTTTGCGGGATGGTTTCGGTAGTTCCTACACCAAACACCATCTCCGGTTCTTCTCCCGAAGCGTACAGCAGATTGATTTTTTCCTGGACGTTGGTACCAGGGATTATTTGCCAATCAATTACCAGGTTGAATTTTTCATTCAGCATCTGGTCAAAGAGGGAATTTTCTTCGGGTATACGGTCTTTGGAAATAACAAACAATGCATCAATTGTCAGCTCTTTGCTGTAATCATTTGCTGATGTTCCGGAACTGGCAGAGGTTTCGGTCTTAGTCGTTGATGGTGTAGGGCTTGCAGAACCGACATTTGTCTGCGTTCCGCAGGCTGCGGTAAACAGAATGGCCAGCAGCAAAGTGATCAACAAAATCTTTTTTGTCATAACAAATCCTCCCAAAAATTAATATTTTATTAAACCCGGTGTTTTACACCAGGTATGCATACTTATTCCACAAACTCCATTGAGTATTTATTGACCGTTAATCAGCCTTTCAGAGAACCAATCATGACTCCTTTTACGAAATATTTCTGAACAAACGGGTAAATAATGAGCATGGGAATGATGGAGAAAAACAGGGTGGCATATTTAATTCCTTCCACCGACACGGTATTTATCAATTCATAAGCTTCGGTTGATCCCTGTTCGGCCAGCTCTCTCGACATTTGGCTTTGAATAACGATATCCCTCAGGATTAACTGCATGGGATATTTTTCGCTGTCTTTCAGATAAACCAACGCATTGAACCATGAATTCCAGTGTCCTACAGCGTAAAACATGGCAATGGTTGCAATTGATGCTTTTGAAAGAGGAAGGATAATACGATAGAAAACAACAATATCATTGGCGCCGTCTAAAAAGGCGGATTCTTCAAGTTCCATAGGTATGGACTGAAAAAAAGTCCTCATGATAATCAGGTTCATTGTGGAAATTGCACCTGGCAGAATAAGTGCCCACATTGTATTATACAATCCAAGACCTTTTACCACCAGGAAGGTTGGAATTAATCCTCCGCTGAAGAACATCGTAAAGACTATAAGGGTGGTGTAAAATCTTCGCAAAGGGAGTTTTTTCTTGGAAAGAGGATAGGCCATCAGCATTGTAACCAGCATATTGACAACAGTACCTACCGATGTATATATGACAGAGTTAACAAAGGATTTAGGTACTCTTCCCGATTTCCACAAAATCCTGTATGCTTCCAGACTGAAATCCACCGGGAAAATGCTTACCAACCCTCTGTCAATTGCTTTGCTGCTGCTTAAAGAGACCGCGGCAACATGAAGCACCGGAAACAAGGTTATAACAAGTAATATAATCAACGTTGTATGAACTATAATATCAAGCATAATAGATGAAAACGATCTGTCTCGTACCATAGTAAAGACTCCTTACCATAACCCTTGATCGGTTACCTTTTTAGATATTGCATTGGATATTAAAATCAGAGTCAAATTAATAACAGAGTTGAATAATCCAACAGCTGTACCGAATCCATATTCAGCCAGTACCAAACCCCTACGATATACATAGGTTCCAATTACATCAGACACCTCGTATGTAGCAGGCGATTGCAGAAGGAGAACCCTCAATTCTTAAACACTTTTTTGCAGAATTAGCATCATGCCTTGATTTATAAGCATTCTCCCGCTATTCTTTCTAAAAAACACACATTCTTTTAGATAACACTCTTTTCTTAATATGATTCACATAAATTGCGAAGAAATGCTGCTGCTAAATGAAATTATGACGCTCTCTTATTCGTGTTTTATAAGTATTGAAAAAAATGACGGGTTTGTTAACCAGTGTGATTGTTATCGCATCCGCCTGCAGATTTTTCTAAGAATTTTAATTCTGTGATGATTAGTGAAAAGATAAATATACGATATCCGTCATCAGATAAGTGGCTTAACTGGGGTGCAATTGTCTGCGGTATTATGTGCCTGATTGATCAGGGGATGATTGGAATAACACCTGCCGATATTATACAGGCGGTTACGATATTCTTGGTCATTTATGGTATGCTGGTGGCAAAAGATATTACCCAAACACATGGGGTGAATGTTATTTTTGTGCCTGTGAAATGCTTTTGAAACATCTTTTGGAGCCGTAATAGCTTAAAACACGCAGGTTTCGACAATACAACGAATTAGGAGAAAACAGGGACTGGCTAAATAATATCACAGGCAGTCCCTGTTTGCGTTATAGCTTTACCTTTACCACTATTTTTTTGATGTCTGATTGCTCATGATAAATGCACTTCGGCTTGTGGCCATCCCACGGATACAGAATTGCATACATGCCGCCGGTCAGGCATATGTCGGTACCGGGTTGATCTTCATAGAAAGTAATATCTTTTTCAGCATTATAACCTGTATTTGATACCAGGGTATTTCTTGGCGCATACCCGATAACTTCTTTTCCACGGACTATATATTGGATATCAATATACTTGTCGTGTGTTTCCCATTTGCATTGTTCGGATGGCACTGTGGTATATGACTGCACCAGTGCATACACCTTGTCTCCGTCAATTTCATAACGCCCGTCTTCTTTTTCACCTTGGCGGAATTCCTGTATAAACTTAAAGGCTTTCTGAAAATCGGAATGTAATGATTCATACAGTTTGGCATTATCCAGCAAGTCAACTATCATAATTCATCTCTCCTTTGTGTAATGGTTCTTTTCTGCTATCTCTCATAATATACCAGAACTTCACCTGGAGCAACGGGGAAGTATCACCAGGCCGCAAGTTATTTTTCAGATGAGGCAAAACGCCCGAAACAGGACCGGCGGACGGACATTGCTGACTGGTACCTCCGAACTGCAGCCCACATGAAATTGCTGCTGCATATGAGATTGGAATAGAGCTTGACAATGATGGAATACATGTGTAATATATACAAAATTATGTATTTAATAATTAACACGGTTATATGTTTCGATGTGATTCAGAACTTGGCGTATCCTTATCCGATGAAATTGTGCATTGATGGTACACCGCATAGTCACCGAATGGTGCTCCGGCGGTTTTTTAATATATAAGTAAATTATATTCAGCGGGGTGGTATTGTTGAGCAGGATTGAGGAGACCATCAGGCAATGCATGGACAGGTTAAAAACCGAGGGCATTCTTTACGTTTCTTTTATTTCAGCTTGATTGAATACGGGCCTTCCCCGCGCCACTTGATTGACGTTATGAAAAAAAACAGGTATTCTAATATACAGGTGTATGATATAAATTTATATCATGGAGATGAAAAATGAGTATAACGTCAAAAGATATTGCCAGGATTTGTGGGGTTTCAAGAGGTACAGTTGACAGGGCTCTGAACAATAAACCACGGATAAACCCAAAAACCAAGGAGAAAATTTTAAGAGTTGCAAGAGAATTAAACTACAGACCTGATTTGGTTGCAAGAAGCCTTGCAAAAGGCGAAACCATGAGCATAGGTGTGGTTGTATTTGATATTCGCAACCGCTACTTTGCGCAGCTTGTTAATGCAATAGAAACCGAAGCGAAAAAATACGGATACTTATTGAACATAACACTTCAGGGAAAAGATCCGGAAATGGAATTGCGCCTGATTGACAATCTTGTTGCCCGCAGGGTGGATGGACTGATTATATGTCCCGTCAATAAAGGTGATGCCTTTGAAAAGTACCTGAAAAATTTAACCATACCACTTATAGTAATAGGAAACATGGTGTCCCATGATATCCCATTTATTGGCATAGATGAATATAGAGCGTCCAGAGATGCAGTAAAATTGATATCATCAAAAAAATACAAGAATATTGTTTTTGTCTGTCCGCCTTTAAAGGATCGGGAAAAAGAAAATATATATTCTCATGAAGAAAGATTAAAGGGTTTCATTGATGAGTTGAAAGAAAGAAAAGGAATTCGGTATGAAGTCGTTGATAGTTGGGATTATCTTAATGAGGTTGACAGGCTGTTATCCAGGTCGGATGAAAAAACAGCATTATATTGTTCGGGTGATACCTTTGCATTGGAAATTATGAAACATTTAAGAAAAAGAAATGTGGAAATTCCTAATCAAGTCGGAATAATGGGCTTTGATGGTATTGACATCCTGGATTATATAACACCCAGGCTGGCAACTATATACAACCCCGTGGAAACAATAGGAATTAAGGCAGTTGAAAACCTTATCAGGCTGATAAAAGGAGAAAGCATTGAAAAGCAATTATTTATTGAATATAAGGTTATGGAGGGCGAATCTGTTTAATTGAAATTTTAGATATCTAACAATTAATTAATCTATATACCGGTTTTTAGCATGTGCATTACTATGAAAATGCGGATGTTTTTGATCCGCAATTTTGTGCGCATATCACGGGGTAATTTATATCAGAAGCTGAATGTCGTATCGGCCGCTATTTCGCCAGGATACATTCGCGTGTGAATTATTCAGTGACAGACAACTCAGAGGTGCTGTGCGCATATACTGAGTGAAGATCAAGACTGATAAACTAATCAAACTGTGAAAGAGAACCTGCTGTTACCCGGCAGTATGGAATTATGCACCTCATGGCAGATGTTGCGGGGATAAGGGATCTTGCTGAATTCAATATAACAAATCAAAAAGATATATTGACAAATGGTTATCGTGTTGATATCATAAAAGTGCGTGCACGTGCACACTATTCGTAAGGAGGTACATTTATGAAGAAAGTGAGGTCTTTGTGTTCAATTCTTGTTCTCTTTCTTGTCATCACAGCATTAGCCGGCTGCAATTCACCTGCAAAGAAAGGATCTGATGTAGGAACGACACAACAATCAAGCAATAATTCATCTTCTGATAGCAAAAAAACTGTCAGAATTAAATTCTGGAATGGTTTTACTGCTTCAGACGGTGATATCTTAAGAGAAATTTTCGACAGGTTTAATGAGCAAAACGATAAAGGAATTTTCGTAGAAATGGATATTATGCCATGGGCTAATCTGCTTGAAAAACTTGCACCTGCACTGGCAACCGGAACTGCGCCTGCCCTTTTGCTTCTTGGTTCGGAATATATTCCCGAATATGCTGAAAGCGGCGGTATAATTCCAATAGAAGACTTCTGGGATTGGTCAAAATTAAACAGATCAAATTATGAGCAAAATGTCCAGGACACTTTTATGTATAAAGGGATATATTATGGCATCCCGATGCAATACAATACCATGTATTTATACTGGAACAAGGATTTGTTTAAAGAAGCTGGACTAGATCCTGAAAAACCGCCGAAAACGTTTGATGAGCTTAAAGAATATGCTGCTTTGCTGACAAATAAAAACAAACAGCAGTATGGTTTTGGAATTGCAACAGGACATTCGAATATAACAAACTTTCTCTGGAGTAACGGTGGTGACTGGTTGAATGGTGAACAAACAGAAGCTGCATGTAACTCACCTGAAATGATCGAGGTTTTGAAAATGTTACGGGATTTTGCAGTAAGTGGAGTTACACCTGTCGGAATGAGCGGAGCAGAGCTTGATAACCTGCTTATGGCCGGACAGCTTGGATTGTACATAAATGGTCCCTGGCTTATTAATGGGTGCCGGCAGAATAATTTGAATTTTGGAATAGGTGCTGTACCGGCAGCTAATGATGGTCATCTTCAGGTGCCGGGAGGCGGGTGTGCATTTATGGTAACATCCAGTGCATCTGAAGAAGAAAAGATAGCAGCATACGAATGTATTAAATACTGGCTCTCAAAAGACGTATTGAAAGAATGGTCTATAAGAAATGGTTTCCCTGCCTGGTCTAAAGAAGTTCTGGAAGACGAAGAAATAAAAAAGGATGAAATACAGAGTGTATTAGGTCCCTTAAGCAAATATGGCAGACTTCCTTTTGCCGGTATGCCCGAGTACAATCAAATTGCAAATGAATATTTGGATCCATTGTTTGAGCAGTTGATGTACGGGCAGATAACACCTGAAGAATGTGCCAGGATGATGGCTGACGGGATAAATTCAATATTAAGGAAAAAGTAGACTAGCTTATTAAGATTCAATCCATTATAAGTTATTTGCCGGTGCCTTTTTAAGGCACCGGCAAAATGAGAGGAGATTTTGGAATATGTTTAAAGCAATCAGCGCATATTTCCAAAAAACAGAAACTGCGGCATGGGTCTTATTGCTTCCGTCACTGCTTTGTTTAACCATATTTCTGTTTATTCCGTTGATTATGTCGTTTTGCCTGGCATTTTTTGATGTGACAATATTTCTTAAAAATGCCGAATTTATTTTGTTTGACAATTTCAAGGAATTGTTTTTTGACGGAAGGTTCTGGAATGCCCTAGGCAATACCGCGTATTTTACTGTAATGGTTGTTCCGATTGGAGTTACATTTTCACTTGTTGTTGCAATGTTTGTCAGTGAAAATAGTTTGTTTAAAAGGTCCTTGCGTGTAATTTACTACCTGCCGGTAATATGTTCAATGACTGCGATTGGCATTATGTGGGCTATTCTTCTGGATCCTACGATAGGTATGTTTGCATACTGGCTTCGAGCACTGGGATTTAAAAATGTTCAACTGCTGAAAGATCCAAACCTGGCAATGCCTTTAATTGCTGCTATGACAATCTGGAAGACATTCGGACAGAACATGATAATCCTGGTGGCAGCCATACAATCAATTCCCGACGAATATTATGATGCATCCATGATTGATGGCGCCAACAGTTGGAAACAGTTTATCTATATTACATTGCCTGCTTTGATGCCTACTTTGGGTTTTTGTACCATCACAAGTACTATAGCAAGTTTTATGGTGTTTGATCAGACCTATGTAATGACACGCGGCGGACCAATGTTCAGAACTGAAACTTTGGTTCAATACGTATATACCAGGGGATTTATCATTAGCCCTTTTAGACTGGGATACGCTTCAGCAGCAGCTTTTATGCTGTTTGTGGTTATAGCGGCAATAACCATGGTAATGTATCACTTTTTTATGAAAAAGGAAGCGAAAGGATTGTAAGTCCATGAAAAATACAATAAGTAAAAAATTTTCAATCGGCGGCATAATGTGTTTGTTATGCATGATTTTAATACTTGCTGCAGTTCTGTATCCTTTTCTCTGGCTTATTCTCTCATCGCTGAAGTTTGAACCTGATATTGTTCAGTATCCTCCAAGATTATGGCCAAAACAGTTTACATTTATGCAATATATAAAGGTGTGGGACAAATTACCGTTATTTACGATGTTTAAAAATACATTGATCTTTTCTGCCCTGGTCACTATTAGTAACTGCCTTTTATGTGCAATGGGAGGATATGCTTTCGCAAGGATGAACTTCAGGGGAAAGAAAACACTTTTTATTATAATATTATTCACGATGATGATTCCATTCCAGATAGTAATGATCCCACTATACATATTGGAGCATTTTGCAGGTATTCTTGATACATATTGGGGATTGATTCTCCCACGGCTTACTTGGCCTTTCGCGATTTACCTGATGCGATCATTTTTTATTTCTCTTCCGAGCAATTTGGAGGAAGCTGCAAGAATAGATGGGGCAACTGAATACAGGATATTCCGGCAAATAATGCTTCCATTATGCAAGTCAGCAATGGTTGCAGTCGGGATTATGACATTCACGAACAACTGGAACGATTTAGTGTATCCGTTATTATTAACAAACTCGGTAGGTATGAGAACTCTTTCGGCGGGTCTTGCCATGTTTGTCGGGCAACGCATTATTGAGTATGGTGCAACGCTGGCGGCAGCAATGATTTCATTGACACCGTTATTGCTGGTATTTATTTTTATGCAGAAGTATTTTGTACAGGGAATCGCATTAACAGGAATTAAGGGTTAAGTAACAAGTACATTTCTTAAGTAAAATTTATTTAGGAGGACTGCAATGAAGACGGCAAAAATTGAGATAAGCAAAAACTTTACAGTTGGAAAAACCGATGACAGGTTGTTCGGCTCGTTTGTAGAGCACATGGGAGCTACGGTATATAACGGCATATACGAACCCGGGCATAAAAGTTCGGATGAAAACGGGTTCCGCAACGATGTGCTTGATCTGATAAAAGAATTGAAATTAACACAGATTCGCTACCCGGGAGGTAATTTTGTTTCCGGGTTCAACTGGGAAGACAGTGTAGGACCTTTGGAGGAAAGGCCTGTCCGCCTGGATCTTGCATGGAAAGCAATAGAACCAAACACATTCGGCCTGAATGAATTTATGCACTGGATCAGGAAAATTCCTTCAAAACCAATGATGACAGTAAATCTTGGCACCAGGGGGGTTGATGCAGCCAGAAACCTGCTGGAATACTGCAATTATAAAGGAGGTACCTATTACAGTGATTTACGGATAAAACATGGTGTGAATGAACCGCATGACATAAAAATATGGTGCCTGGGAAATGAAGTTGATGGTGCATGGCAGATTGGAGCAAAGACAGCGGATGAATACGGCCGCCTTGCTTTTGAGACCGGAAAAGTCATGAAATGGTTGGATCCTGGAATTGAACTGATTGTGGCCGGGAGTTCAACCAACAGAATGAAGGAGTTTCCACGCTGGGATAAAACTGTTTTGATGCATACATATGAAATTGCCGATTTCATATCATTGCATCATTATGTGGACAAAAAATCAAGTTTTAGCGAAATAGACAATAGTTCACTAATAAATAATGATAAGCCGGTGTACCTGAATACTCCGGAATACCTGGCCAGAACACTTTATGTGGAACGCCAGATTTATGATATTATTGCTACATGTGATTATGTCAAGTCTGTGAAACGAAGCAATAAAACCATGTACCTGGCTTTTGACGAGTGGAATGTTATTGCTGATAAAAAACATGAAGGTTTTGATTACAAGCCTTGGGAAATTGGCTCACCGATAGATTGCGGAGCACATTCCATGGAAGATGCGCTGGCTTTTGCCTCTATGATGATGGCTATCATGCGGAGAGCTGACAGGATAAAAATTGCATGTCAGTCTTTGCTTGTGAATACCGGACCGTTAATTGTCGCCAGGAAAAACGGTACGGCATGGAGAAATACAATATTCTATCCGTTTATGCATCTTTCGCTTTTCGGCCGTGGAAATGTACTGCAAAGCATTACCAAAACACCTGCGTATGGTACATATGAGTTCATATCCGTACCCGTTGTCGACGATTTGGTTGTTTATAATGAGGAAAACAATGAATTAAATGTTTTTGTGGTTAACAGATCTGATGAACCGGTTGCATTAACTACAGACTTAAGGGATTTTGCCTGTCATGGGCTAAAAGAACATATTGTTATGGAGCATGAAAACTTAAACGCCTCAAATACAGAAAACAAGCCTTTTGAGGTTATACCCAGCACAGCAGCGGACAGTACAAAAATAAATGGAGGTTATGCCGAAAGCCTGATAAAACCGTTTTCGTGGAATGTAATACGCTTCAGTGTAAAATAAGCCTTATATTTACCGATGGCCTGGTATATATCAGGCCACAAATTTTTATGTTGCAATTTTATATATTACAACATTATTAAGTCAACCTAATATAATTGCCTGAATCAATATTCCCCGTACTTACATTAAACAAAAAAAATGATATAATAAACTCCTGTAAGGGGGAATGATTTTGAACCAGTTGTATATTGCAAAAGGCAAGGAACCATTAAGGATGACCATTGATCTTCTTAACAGGATGGAGCCGTTAAAGGGGAAAAGCAAGGATATTACTATCGGTATAAAGCCTAATCTTGTCTGTGCTTCGCCGGCAAGCGAGGGAGCTACGACACATCCCGAGATAGTTGAGGGTATAACCATTTATTTGCTGGATAACGGGTATAAGAATATAAAAATTGTTGAAAGTTCCTGGGTTGGCGACAGTACAAAAAGAGCTTTTAAAGTATGCGGATATGACAAGATTTCAAAAAAGTATAATGTCCCTTTACTTGATTTGAAGGACGACGGCTATATATCAAAATCATATAAGGGTGTTGATATAAGCATTTGCAAAACAGTATTTGATCTGGATTACCTAATAAATGTCCCGTTGATAAAAGGGCATTGCCAGACTAAGATAACCTGCGCATTGAAAAACCTGAAAGGGTTAATACCTGACAAGGAAAAAAGAAGATTTCATACAATCGGGCTGCACAAGCCAATTGCATTTCTTAATGCAATAATAAAACAGGATTTGATAATTGCCGACGGTATTTGTCCTGATCCTTTCTTCGAAGAAGGTGGAAGGCCCACTGATTTAAACATGATTGCAGCAGGATATGATCCTGTATTAATTGATTCATATGCAGCCGGTGTGCTTGGTTATAAACCCGATGATATAAAATATATCACTCTGGCGAGGGATGAGGGTGTGGGACATTATATAAACCCCAACACAAATATTATATACATTTATGACGATTCTGCACAAAAACCCGGTCTTAAAATAGTGCCGAAGGAAAAGAAGTACCTGAGGATGATTGATGAAGCCGATGCCTGCTCGGCATGTTACAGCAATCTTGCAAGTGCAATGGATAAGCTGTATGAAATGGGACTTACCGATAACATTGCCGATCAGATATGCATAGGTCAGGCTTACAGGGGATATAAAGGCTCTCTTGGAATAGGGAACTGCACGTCCTGTTTTGAAAAACATCTGCCCGGGTGTCCGCCGAACGTTGAAGATATAATAAAATTCCTCTGTGAAATGAACTGTAAATGAAATAAACCGGGTCCACAATTCCAATCTGGACCCGGTTAAAGTTTTTGCCATGATTTGTAGGGGTGGCTTGCGAGGTAAGAGTTTCGGTAGCGGAAATCATAAGTTACCTCTTCGCCGACAAAATCAGGCACCGGGAATTTCTGATCTTCATTTTCCAGTTCGATCTCTGCAACAACAAGGCCTTCGTTTTCATTCAGAAACTCATCAATTTCCCAGATAAATCCTTTATATTCAACCCTATACCTGTATTTTTCAATAAGGGGCTTGCTGCACAGGTTTTCAAGCATCTCTTCGGCTTCTTTTACAGGTATTTCATATTCAAACTCAAGCCGTGATACTCCTGTATCTGAACCTTTTATAGCAAGGTAGGCTTTATCTTCAACGATGCGTACACGCACTGCAACATCCGGATTTCCGGGTAAATAGCCTTGCCTGAACAAAACTCCCTTTGCATGGGTTTTAAATGATAAGTCTTTTACAAGAAACTTTCTTTCTATTTCTGTTGCCATGATATCCCCATAATTAATTAAAGTTATTGCATCAAATTTTTCGTATTCAAGAAGTAAACTTTTCGGGTCGGTATTAATTTTTATTCTTATGTTTTCCCGTTTATTATATCATAATGCTTTACAATGTAACAGGCAGAACCGTTTTCCCGTCCTTAGCCTGGTCTGGCAGGTATATGCGCTATCAGGACATATTACATCAGAAATGAAACAGAAATATAGTTTGACAGAAAACGGGGGCCAGGGATTATCCAAATTGATTGTATAAACCTGGCTCCATGTAGATAATATCAGTAATGCAATTTTTATACAGACATAGGTGTTCTGGCTACAGGATATAATGTTGTGGATGTAAAAGCCGCAAAAGAATTTGGAATAACAGTAACCAATATACCTACCTATGGAACCGATGCGGTGGCTCAGTTCGTCTTTGCTTTGCTGCTTGAGATTTGCCACCATGTATATGAACACAATAATGCAGTAAAGAAAGGTGAGTGGTCAAATTGTCCTGATTTTTGCTTCTGGAAATATCCACTGATTGAACTTGCCGGAAAAACCATGGGAATAATCGGTCTGGGGAGAATTGGCTACAGGACGGCAAAGATAGCTCAGGCCTTTGGTTTAAAAGTTCTGGCATATGACAGTTATCAAAATAAGGATCTTGAAGAAGAGAACCTGAAATATGTTTCACTGGATGAGTTGTTGGCAAAATCAGATATAATCAGTCTTCATTGCCCTCTGTTTGACAGTACGGAGCACATAATAAACAAGAACAGCATAGCAAAAATGAAAGACGGAGTTATTCTTATCAATACATCGAGGGGTCCGCTTGTTTCAGAGAATGATCTTGCCGAAGCTTTAAAATCCGGAAAGGTTGCTGCAGCAGCCTTGGATGTTGTTTCCACAGAGCCTATAAGCATTACAAATCCTCTTTTATCCGCACCAAATTGTATTATTACACCGCATATCGCCTGGGCTCCGAAGGAATCAAGAACAAGGTTGATGAATATTGCCGTTTCCAACCTGAAGTCTTTTCTGGATGGAAAGCCTGTAAATGTTGTAAGTTAGTAGCCGACTTTTGATTCAATAATGAACGGATCTGTTTGTTCAGGTATTTAACCCCTGCAGAAGTTCCGTTTAAAAATAATATTTTTTTTGAAATCAAAAAGGAGTTGAGGAAATGAGGTCAAAAAGAATTAAAAAGGTAATGTGTTGCGCCATTCTTGTTCTCGCTTTGTTGGCAACTTGTTGCTTGGCCGGGTGCGGCAACAAATCTGCAACAAACGCCGGTCAGACGGGCACGACAAATTCAGGTTCAACAGGAAGTCAATCGTCAGGAACAAAAACATCAGAAGGTCCGGAGCCTGTGACAATGCCAATATCAGACAAGAAAATCACTTTAACAATGTTCTGTATATTGGACGGAAAAGCAGCCCTGACTTTGCAGTCTCTTGAAGAAAACCTTACGATGCAGAAATATGAGGAGCTTTCCAATATTGACATCGAGTGGTATCATCCTTCCAGTGCATCTACTGTTGGTGAAGCTTTGAACATTATGATTGCATCAAATGATTTGACAGACATTATTTCAAACATAACAAGTGCTTCTGAAGGTCTTGATTCTTTGGTTAACAGGGGTGTCATCCTCCGCCTTAATGAATTAATTGATCAATATGGTTATTATTTGAGCAAAGCTTTCAAGGATTATCCGGAGTTCTACAGACAGTCTCTTACATATGATGGAAACATCGCCCTGTATCCTACCGCACGCCTTGATGAAGAAACCCTCTATTTTGAGTCATTTATCATGCGCGGTGACTGGCTGAAACAATTAAATCTTGATATTCCGAAAACAGTTGATGATTGGTATACAGTACTAAAAGCATTTAAGACCAAGGATCCTAATAATAATGGCAAAGATGATGAACTGCCTTTTGTAAGCAACTCCAACGAAGAAATGGGTGTTACCCGTTTAGGTTCTCTCTGGGGAATAAACACATGTTTGTTCAGATGGAACGGCACCACGGTAATTGACGGGAAGATTAAATTTTCCACAGAAACCGATGCATTCGATGAATATGTGTCAACAATGAGAAAATGGTACGAGGAAGGTTTGATTGACAGTGAATATGTCAGCACTGATGCCACAGGATGGAAAGAGAAAGTCCTGACCAACAGGGGCGGTGCTTTCTACGGCAAGATGAACGGTGGTATCGGAACATTAATGGGGTCATTTGATTATTCCCAGGATGAAGATTTTACTCTTATTCCGGTTCCTTATGCAACAACAAAAGACGGAAAATCATATGATCTTTATTCCCAGGACATATTTGACAACGGCGGATGTGCAATTTCTGCAAAATGTAAACATGTAAAAGAAGCCATAAAATGGCTTGATTACTTATACAGCCCTGAGGGACAGATAATGGCAAGCTTTGGTGTAGAAGGTGTAACGTTTGAGTACGATGCTAAGGGTGTACCTCATTACACGGAATTAATCACCAATAACCCGGATGGTCTTTCAATGGTTAACGCAATTGCGAAGTATTGCTGTTGCCGGCATTAGTTTACTATATTGTTTTTCACTATGCTCCGATGTATGGCGCACAAATTGCTTTCAGGGATTATTACATTACACAGGGTATTCTCGGTAGTAAATGGGTAGGTCTTGAGCATTTCAGGGAATTTTTTACTTCATATTATTTTGGAAGATTACTTAAAAATACAATATTACTCAGCGGTTTGAATTTACTTATTGGATTTCCCATACCAATTATTCTTGCACTTCTGATAAATGAGGTGCGTAACAGTAAATTTAAAAGGACGGTTCAAACAATAACTTACCTGCCGCACTTTATTTCACTTGTGGTTATATGTGGTATTGTACTGGACTTTACAAAGAATAATGGTTTGATAAATGACATTCTTAGCTTTTTTGGAATAGAGAGAATACTGTTCATGCAAGATCCGAAATGGTTCAGAACAGTTTATATTATCAGTGATATATGGCAACATGCCGGGTGGAATTCAATAATATATATTGCAGCAATATCTGCAATTCCTCAGGATTTATATGAAGCAGCAAAAATCAGCGGATGTAATCGTTGGCAGGAAACCATTCATATCACCATTCCCGGAATAGCATCAACTATAATAGTGTTGCTCATACTCAGGGTGGGCAGGATTATGAATATAGGCCATGAAAAGGTATTGCTGCTGTATAACGAAAGCATATACAGTACGGCTGACATAATTTCAACATATGTGTACAGGCGTGGTATACAGAATGCTGAATACAGTTTCAGTGCTGCCGTGGGATTGTTCAATTCAGTTGTTAATATGCTATTGCTGCTGTTTGTAAACTTTATGAGTAAAAAAGTAACTGAAGACAGCCTGTTTTGAGGTGTTTGAAATGAGTAAAAGGACTAAGGGTGAAAAAATATTTTCTGTTTTTAATACATTTTTATTGGGCATGGTATGTGTTTTTACATTATATCCGATATACCATGTGTTAATGGCATCGTTCAGCAGTTCGTCAGGTATTCTGTCCCATTCCGGGCTGTTTCTGAAACCTGTTGGCTTTTCTGTATCTGCTTACCAGGTTATACTGAACAATAAAAACATTTGGACCGGATATGGAAATACAATTTTCATTGTTGTAGTCGGAACATGCCTGAGCCTGTTAGTGTCTTCAATGGCTGCCTATTCACTGTCAAGGCAGTGTTTCAAGGCAAGAGCATTTTTCATGCTTGCAATTACATTCACAATGATTTTTTCAGGAGGGTTGATACCTCTGTTTCTTGTAGTAAAAGGTGTTGGCCTGTATGATTCCATATGGTCCCTTATTTTACCAGTATTAATTAACACCAACAACCTGATTATTATGAGAACATCTTTCGCCCAAATACCCATAAGCCTTGAAGAATCAGCCAAAATAGACGGAGCAAATGATATTATAATTTACAGCCGTATTGTGCTTCCATTGTCAAAAGCTACAATAGCAGTAATTTGCCTTTACTATGGAGTAGCTTATTGGAATTCATGGTTTTCAGCATCAATCTATCTCCGTAAAAGGAAGCTTTTCCCTCTGCAGTTGATTCTCAGGGAAATACTGATTGCCAATGATAACTCAACTTCCGACTCAGAGTTGATGAGCGAATCAATCAAGTACGCAGCAATTATTGTGTCAACAGTGCCGATATTGTGCGTTTATCCGTTCCTGCAGAAGTACTTTGTCAAGGGAGTAATGATAGGCGCAGTTAAAGGCTAGCAATATAAAAAATAAAACAAAAGGAGAGAAACGATATGTATCATGTGGTGAAAAAATATCCAAGACCAAGCGCTGAGTTATTGGAAGCCTATAAGGGTATGCAAGCTGCTACTCTTCATGAAGTAATGGGTAAGCGTGGAGCAATGCTCCATCATATACGGCCTGTATGGCCCGGCAGCTATGTTGTTGGAAGTGCATTAACCGTTAAGGCGCGTCCAGGTGACAATCTTATGCTGCATAAAGCAGTTTCCATAGCAAAACCCGGTGATATCCTCGTTGTAGATGTTGATGAATTCCAGGAAGCCGGTATATGGGGGGAGATAATTGCAAATGCTGCAATGATGAAAGGAATTGTTGGCATTGTCACCAATGGTACGGTGCGCGATTCAATGCCCATTAAAGAACTGGGTTTTCCGATGTTTGCTTACGGCTTGTCAATGAAAGGCACAACAAAAATGACTCCCGGATTAATCAACCATCCGGTTACCATATTTGGTGTAACGGTTAATCCCGGAGATATTGTTCTCGGTGACAACGATGGTGTTGTAGTTGTGCCGCTTGCTGAAGCCGAAAAAGTACTTGAACTGGCAAGAAAGAAAGAGGCCGATGAGGCTAAAGTAATAGAGAGAATACGTAATGGTGAATGCACCATGGACGTTCTTGGATTTAACGATGCTTATAAAAAACTGGGATTATTAGAGGAAGATGATGAATAGTATGAGATTTAAGCCTGAAACACTACGGAAATTTACAGTTGAAATACTTGATAAAGTAGGCTACAGGGGCGAAGAAGCCAAAATTTTTGCCGACAGTCTTATAATGGCAAATGAAAGTGGCGTGGATTCTCATGGTATTACCCGTTTACGTACATATGCCGAACGTATAAGGCATGGAGTTGTTGACATACATGCTGAACCTGAAATAGTCAATGATGCTGATACATTTATCATGGTAGACAGCAGGAATGGCATGGGTGTGGCTACTTGCAGATGGACAATTGACAGATGTATTGAACGGGCTAAAAAGCATGGCTCCTGTTTTGCTGCGGTAAGAAACGGCAATCATTTTGGAACAGGTGCTTTTCATACAATGTATGGGGCAGAGCAGGGAATGTTAACAATAGCAATGTCAAATTCTTCAGCATGTGTTGCTCCGACCGGAGGAAGAACGGCAATTCTTGGTACCAATCCCATGTCCATAGCAATTCCGTCAGAGAAATACGGTGCGATGATACTTGACATGGCAACTTGTACGGTTGCACAGGGTAAGGTTATACTGGCCAACAAGGAAGGCAAAAAGATTCCTTTCGGGTGGGCGATTGATGAAAAAGGCAATCCCACTGATGATCCGGCAGCCGCACTAAAGGGTGCCATGTTGCCTTTTGGAGGCCCGAAAGGTTATGGGATTTCCCTGATTATAGAAATTCTGTGTTCTGCACTTACCGGTGCTTATATGTCTCCGGATACGAAGTCGTTCTGGAGGGATTTTGAAAATCCCCAGGGCCTTGGATTCTTTATGGGCGTTTTGGACATAAGCAAAATTCTGCCTCTGGATGAATTCAAGAAACGTACTGATGAAATACTCGACAGGATCAAAAATTCGCCCAAAGCAGAGGGAGTAAGTGAAATATTCATTCCTGGCGAGATTGAACAGAGAAACAGAAAGCTGGCCAATGAATCAGGAATTGAACTGGGCAGCAATGTTTATTCAGAATTGGTTGCGCTGGCAAATGAGTACGGTGTATCTGCTGATATCTTAAAGCCAATGTAGGAGGGTAAAATGAAGAAGACTGTTGGTTTTATTGGTTTAGGACGTATGGGAACCCCTATGGCTATGCGATTGTTAAATGCCGGGCATTCATTATGCGTTTTCGATATCATCCCCGACGCAATGAAACCATTTGAAGAAAAAGGTGCAGACACGGCATCAAGCATTAAGGAACTTGCATCTAAGGCTGATGTTATCATAACAATTGTACCTGCCGACAAGCATATCTATGACATATATACCGGCAGTGACGGAATAATTGATAATGCAAAAGAAGGATTGCTTTGCATTGAAATGACTTCCGCAATGGGTATTACCCTGAAAAAAATAAAGCAATATGCCGAAGAAAAGGCAAAAAACATTTCATTCGTTGACGCACCGGTCAGTGGGGGGGTTGACGGTGCGTCAAACGGAACACTGACAATCATGGTCGGAGGCGAGGATAAAGATATTGAAAGTGCTAAACCTTACCTCGAAATTCTGGGAAGTAAACTGTTGTATTCCGGAAAACTTGGAGACGGCAAATCGGTAAAAATGATTAATCAGATGCTGAATGCACTTAATACTGCTGCAGCTGCTGAAGCAATGTATCTTGCAAAGGAACTCGGGATTGATACCAGTATTCTGCTCGATATTGTAAATAACAGTTCGGGTGGCTCATGGGTTATGAAAAACAATGTACCCAAGTTTATGCTTACAGGCAATTATGACAGTGGTTTTAAACTGGGCCTGATGACAAAAGATCTGCGTCTGTCAGCATCCGAGGCCGATTCCAATAATCTCGATTTACCTCTGGTAAAACAGGCCTTAAAGGAATACGAAGAAGCAATAGCAATGATGGGTGAGAATGTAAATTACAACTCAGTATTTGAGTGGGTAAAAAATCATAATAAAAGAGAGGAGAATAAAAATGAAGGAAATTAATTACAATTATGAATCCGAACTGTTCAAAAGAATACATGGATATGTTGCTGCAGGTTCAATTGGAAACTCAATGGGTGAAATGCCTGAGGGTTACACAGTTGAAGAGCGGCAGAAATATTGGGGTTGGATTGACTATCTTCCTGAAGTGAAAAAAGGCCCCGGAACTCATCTGCCAACAATTAATGATCGTGCAAAAAATCCATTTGATGTAGGTTTTGGCCATCCTCCCGTCAGCCATCCGCATGTCAGGGTTCCCGGAACAACAGAAGACGGGGAGGAAAGATTCAGACTGCTTTCCACAGCAATTATTGAAAAAGGCGGAAGAATTGATATAAATGATTTGGCAGCTGTTTGGGCTCGTGATGTAACACCTGATAAATTTGGATACATGTTGGGCTCCCAGGATCAGGTTATTTATTATTCCATCAAAGCCGGTGTACCTCCATGGGAAGTTGGCCGTTATGCTTCCTGGCCGGGTCTTTATGGAACCACAAAGATGATCGGTGCGGTAGGTGTTGTAAATGCATGTTTCCCCGAGCTGGCTGCACAGGATGGCAGAGAGCTTGCAAGAATCAAAGATGTCCGCGGAGTGCCCGGCAATTACGCAATTGAAGTGGCAGGCGCACATTGCGCAGGTGTTGCAACTGCATTGATGCCCAATGCAACCGTTGATATGGTTATTGAAGCTGCAGCAAAACAACTTGGACCTTCTCCTAAGAGGGAATTCCTTGAAGTACAGGAAATAGGATTGTCTTGTAACGGTGACCCTGAAGAGTTTGGAAGAAAGCTGCAATACAAGTATGAGAACCGCCAGGTATCCAATGCGGTGGAAATTCTTAGTGCCGCATACGCAATTTTAAAAATGTCAAATGGTGATCCCCGTACAGCAATTGTATATGCAGTTAATTCCGGTCGTGACACAGACTGCCGTGCTCATACCGCAGGATCACTGGCAGGTGCTTTAAAGGGAATTGATGCTGTTCCGGCAGAGTGGGTCAAGACAGTTGATGACGCAATGAAAGTAAATAAATGGACAGTATCAAACAGAACATCACTGGAGACTGCACAAGGACTGTATCGCGCAGCAGTAAACAATATAGAAAGATTACGCAGTGTAGTCGGGTATTTTGACAATGTAAACAAATAAAAACCCTACTTTCGCAACAGCAGACTGTAATATAAAAATAAGCGGTTTATTGATCAGGATTGCTTATATATTACGGGTACTTGATAAATAAACTTTGTATGTTTTTTGTCCGGATTATACAAAGTTTGCAAAGATGGTAATAAACTGTAGGGGGGCTTGCCGGTTACTGCTTTGCGAAAGTGAAGCATACAGGGGGTTATGTTCATGATAAGAGAAAACAAGATTAAAGCGGGTCTTAAAGAAGGAAAAAATTATATAGGTACATTCGTGAAAATGACTGATGCCAGTTCAGTAGAGATAATATCCATGTGCGGGTTTGACTTCATTATTATCGATTGTGAACATACTCATTTCAGCAAGGAAACCGTGGTTTCGTTGTTGCGTGCATCTGACATTTCCGGAATAACTCCGATTGTACGCGTGCGTGAGAATGATCGGGCGCAGATATTGCATGCGCTGGATTCCGGTGCTCTTGGAGTTATGGTACCTGAAACGAGTACAAAAGAAAGCCTGCAAAAAATAGTTGAAGATACGTTTTATTATCCGATCGGGAAAAGGGGTTACACAGCTTCCAGCCGTGCAGCCGGTTATGGCTTTATGAATCCTGCGGAATATGCAAAAGAGGCAAACAGAAACATTATGACGATAGCATATGTAGAAACCTCCGAAGCTCTGGAAAATCTGGATGAAATGCTTACCGTGCCGGATATAGACGTAATGTGGATAGGACCGATGGATCTCTCCCAGTCACTGGGTGTGATAGGAGAGTCAAAGCATCCGATAGTGCTTGACACTATTGACAAGATAATTGAAAAATGTAAAAATTCCGGAATTGCCACAGGTACGATTGCTGCGAATGCAGCTGAAGCCAAAAAACTCATTGACAAGGGTGTTCAGTTAATCGGTTTAAGCAGTGACCAGGCAATGATTAGCTATGCAGGAAGGCAATTTATCAGTCAGCTCAAAAAATAACTTATACTTTATATTTGAATAAATCAGATAATGCATTTATTATATGAAGGTGCGCCAGCAATTTAAAAGAGAGGCTGTTTTAAGAACAAGCCTCTCTGCACATTTTTTTTCATAATAAAAAAATCAGTTAATCCAAAGTAATGCCTTTTAAATAAAATCCCATAGAAACATACATTATGATAATTACTATCAATCCGGGCAAAAAAGCTAAAACTCCCGGAAAGAGTTTATTATTGGATGATTGTAATGCGTGCTTTTCTGTTTTTGATGTATTTCGTACAAAAGCCCAAATAAGGCCTGACAGTGCAGCTGCACAAAATACAGCACTTGCCGTCCATACCCCGATTACAGCCAGTTTTTGAAATGAAGGCATATTGTCCAGCATTGTAAAATAGTCGTTCAGGTAATTCTCACTTGATTGCATTGCCGACATGTCAGAAGTAAATACCTTTCCTGATATGTAATTGGTTAATACAGCAAGGGAGTTGTTGGTAAAATGTGCAAACATGCCGGCAAACAGTGAATCGGTACGGTAAACAATGAAACCTATCAGTATTCCCAGGAGAAACGTTCCAACAAGTTTTTGAAAGTCCAGGTGAAACAGTCCGAACAGGAAAGCTGTTATTACAATTGAAAGGAAGGCTCCGAATTTTTCGAAGCTTCGCTGAATTACTCCGCGAAACATTACTTCTTCGCAAATACCCGCTGAACCGCCGATTATAAGAATATTCACAAGCAAAGGGGTCTGGCTTATTGGAAGCTCAGCTACAACGACTTTTCCAAAAATGGACTTGATAATCCAGAGGTTGAATATGTTAATGATCGCAACAATCCACATGGTAAAAGCCATCATCGAAAAGATGATAAACAGGTTCAGAAAATTCACACGGTTTAGTCTTAAAACTTTCTTTATGTCGTGTTGCCTGATTACAAGCAATAAAAGGGAAGGTGCCAGTATTAATATGAATTCTGTGATTAATATACCTGAATTGAAATTTTTCTGCTGGACAAATGAACCTATAGTAATCAGCAATACTGCAACAACAGAGTAAAGAATTCCTGATTCAACCAGGCCGGGAGTTCTTGTGCCGCTGACAGTAATATCACCATTCGTATTATCCATGTAAATCACTCCAGACTTTATGATAATAGTTAATTTAATATAGTATATCAGATAATAACCAAAAATTGAATTTTATATAAATGATTACTTCTGTTCCAGGAGAGTAAATGTTACATTCAAAGAAAAGTATAACAGCAATATACCATACACAGCGGGCATATAGTCAAATGTTCCGCCTGGGAGCATACGACTGATATCCCGAAGCAGGACCCGGGGATTGATATGGCAAACCATGATCCCGGGTTGGTAATAAATAAAAGCTGCCTCGGAAATTTCGGGCAGCTTGCAGGATTCACCTGATTTTGGTTTATATATTACCTGATAACTCTTCTTGCGGTAAAATAAGTTCTGCTGTAATATCCCGCGGTAAGCGAAGAGGTTTTTATAACATGTCCTGTTGCAGGTGCATGTACAAATTCACCATTGCCAACGTATATTCCCACATGGTTCACGGTTTTGCCGTCGGCAGCGAAGAATACCAAATCACCATACTGAAGGCTGTCTTTTGAAACATAAACTCCCGCTTTTGCCTGATCTCTTGATACACGGGGCAGTGATATTCCGAGTTTACCATATAACGTATATACCAAACCTGAACAATCATAGCTGTTGGGACCGGTTGCACCCCATTGGTATGGCTTTCCCATTTCCAGGGGTATAAGTGCTTTTAATTGCTCAATGAGATAACTTCTGTTGTCTCCGCGTGAAGATATTTCATATGTTTCAATATACTGTCCGTCAAACTCCTCATACATTCTTTTTATAAGAGCAATTGCTTCTTCCCTTGAAGTGTATCTGCGGGGATTAAACTTGTTGTTTTCAAATCCGTTAATAATTCCTTCACCGGCCAGATATAACACTTCATCCACAGCCCAGTCCGATATTTGATCATGATCGGAAAACCGGTAATTACCAGTGCCTGAAGAACTGTTTTCAGGTTGCGCGGCTTTTAATGTCCGATAAAGCATGACTGCTATTTCTTCCCTGGTTGCTTTGTTGCCGGGAGCAAATTTCTTATTGCCCACACCGTTAACAATTCCGATTTTATTGGCTACTATAATGCTTTCATTTTGTGTATCTGTAAAAGGACTTGAGCCGGCTTCAGGTAATTTATTTCCGCTAAGGGATTTGTAAAGCCTTACTGCCAGTTCACAGAATTCTTCCCTTGTAATATAGCTGGTATATTCACCTTTAACTCTACCGGTAAGCAAATTATATTCATTGGCTTTCAATATTTCGGCTTTTGCCCAGTCGCTTGCACCGGCAAGATTGATGTCCTGCTGAGCGAAGGATGAAACACCAGCTAATATTCCCAATGATATAACTGTGGAAATAAATAATGACTTTTTATGTTTTTTTCTCATTTATATCTCCTTTCATATGTTATCCGAAGCAATAAGATTTACTCCTGTGCAGAGTCAGAATCTTTACAATGCTGTTATTTTTCCTGGTATATCGAATAAATTCCAATTATCAGGAAGCAACCGGCTGGTATTATGTTAACATAATATTATAACCGGGTAACTTACAGTTCTGTTAAATATAAGTTACGTTAATTATTTGACGAAATTCAATGGATAATCACCTGATAAAATTCAGGATTTAAGCCGGCAGGAAACAATGATCAACACGAATAACGGTTTACTAATAAAAGAGAAAGAAATAATCTGCGATTGGAAAACAATTATTCAAAATGGTATAATCAAAGTAGTCACGGTGAGACTGGACTGTTTTCGGAAAATCAGCGTATGGCTTTATCCGAAGAGTATAATGAAATACTGCGGGATGAAAAACTGATACTAAAAAAGATGATTTATATGCTTTTTAAAGTATATCGCAGGGAGGTTTTATAATGAATAAGAGATTATTCGGCAAAACACGGGAAGGTGTTGAAGTTTATCTTTTCACAATTGAAAATTCCAACCGGATGAAAGCAGAAATAACAAATTACGGAGGAATAATTGTTTCATTGCATGTTCCCGATATAAACGGGAAAACCGAAGATGTTGTATTAGGCTGCGATAATTTGGACAATTATGGTAAAAGCCCGTATTTCGGCGCTATTGTAGGCCGCCATGCCAATCGAATAGAAAATGCGGTTTTCGAGTTAAATGGTAAAGAATACAGGCTTGCGAAAAATGACGGAAACAATCATCTGCATGGTGGCATAAAAGGTTTTGATAAAGTTGTATGGGATATTGTGGAGCACAGCGATAATACACTAAAACTTCACTATCTCAGTGCGGACGGAGAGGAAGGATATCCTGGAAATCTTGATATTACCGTTACATATACAATAACCGATGATAACGGTCTGCTTATTGATTATAAAGCCAAAGCCGACGCAGACACATTAGTAAATCTGACCAATCACAGCTATTTCAACCTTTCAGGGCATGGTTCAGGAAATATTCTAAATCATCAGCTGAAAGTAAATGCCGATAAGTTTACAGTTAATAATGCAGAATGCATACCCACAGGAGAGATAATCAGCGTAGATGGTACACCGTTGGATTTCAGAAATTTCAGGCCGATTGAGTCAGGAATAAAGTCAGACAGCATTCATATCAAGAATTTCGAAGGATACGATCATAACTTTGTATTGAACGTAAGCGGAAAAGAACCCGAATTTGCGGCAGAGCTTTTTGATCCTGAAAGCGGCCGCCGTATGAAGGTTTACACAACCAAACCGGGAGTTCAGTTGTATACAGGGAATAAACTAAGTGATCAGGTTACAGGCAAAGGCGGCATACGTTATAACAAATGGGGCGGGTTATGCCTTGAAACACAGTTTTTCCCTAATGCCATGAAACATAAACATTTTCCGTCGCCTGTATTAAAGGCAGGAGAACTCTATCACCACATAACCATTTATAAATTTGAATAATATAATGAAAATGACAGACACTTTCAAAAATGCATTAATGCCAGGCAGAGTTCCGTTCACAAACTCTGCCTGGTCAGATTTGGAATCAGATTACCAGGTTCCTGAAGGTTCAATATACTTTCACATACAGCTGCTAATAACTGATGGCGGTTTTTTTCCATCTGTATGAAATTAATTATTATAGGAAGCCTTTCCGTTGGAATATTTGCATTCAAACTGTTATTATAATAAAAAAAGTATATCCTGTAATAAAAAATGGTACAGCTTACATTTCTGTTTTGATTTGCCTGTTCTTAAAGTAATCAGGCTCAATGAAAAATTTGATAATGAACCTTCATTTCTGATACGAAAATTCACAAAAATAGGGCTTAGAGAATATTACCCGGGAAATAGAAAATGGTCATGCATAAGTACTATTTTAACCAATAATTTCAGGAGCTTCATACTACAATTAAAAGCTATGGAAGAACTTGTTCAGGTCTTATGACAATGATACCGCCGTCGGTAAAAGCCCCACAAAATCCGGAATAATCAGTCTGTATCAAAAATGAAGGTTGTTATCACAAAATTATGCAAATTATAATTTTCTCAGATAGTTTTAGTTTCTTTCGCTATATCAAGCTAAACGGGGGATTGCTTAAATAAAACCTGATTACTATAGATGTTTTGGCTTAAATTTTTCATTTTAATTATGATTCAGATCAAATTGATGGACGACCATCAACGAAGAATTAAATTGAGATTCCGGCCCAAAGATACTTATGTCTTATTTCAACATTCAGCAATTATCTTAACTGACAGAAAGACCAGCTAATTAAAGTCAAGAGTTTATAATAAAAATTTTGAGAAA
>ENA-UPAD01000917-UPAD01000917.1-bioreactor-metagenome-genome-assembly--contig:-NODE-917-length-36038-cov-165.056610_pt1 | contig 36038 bp, 30 predicted proteins | sample MGYA00238179_ERZ772710 | MGnify/ENA primary metagenome ERZ772710 (study PRJEB29004, sample SAMN07631245) | bioreactor metagenome | isolation source: Switchgrass digestor | place: USA: Dartmouth...
CCGAGGTGTGAGCTTTGGCTCAACTTCTTTTTACACCATTATATAGACTTAATCTCCCCCTTTTTATCCTATCAATTTATTAGGGTTATGATTATTATTGATTACTATAAAAGCTAACGTATAAACGAAAAATTTACACAATTTAGTGGGTGTTAGCTGATGTTTATATCCATATTAAAACATCACGATAAACATATTCTATATTTCCTAATATTATAATGTTTAGCGGTGTTAATTATCAAGCCATAATCAGGCTTTCCTTTTCTAAAAACTATAGCAAAAAGCACTTGACCTATTGCCAAGCGCTTTTTTGGAACAACACAGATTATTCAATGCTGAAATATATTTTATCGCCGCTTCCATCATCCCGAAGGACTAAGTAATTGGTTTTTCCCTTGTAGACCGGAATGATTACTTTTCCATCAGCCGAATATGAAGCCGTTTCATCAATATCTATTTTATCAAAACCCACTTGATCCGAGATATTATCTTTCAGAGCGTCTTCAAAGCCGAAGAAAGCATAGCCAATAACACTTTCACCAGCACTTGATTCCGCTCCTACTATATGGGGATAGAACGATGATATGTATGCGCTGCCTGATTCACTTCCCAGAAGTTTTATTTCAGCATTGCATGATACATCAAGAATCCTGTATTCAAATCTGTCATCCTCATTCACTCTTACATTCATTTCTTTGAGTTCATCAATGGTGATGGGTTTTGCATCATTAACCGTCAAGGAATAGGTATATTCAATTTTGTAATATGAATCCGTCGTCCCAGACCATGTATATGTGCTTCCTTTAGGAACAGGAGAGTCCTTCTTTCCGATTCCCGAATCCTTATTCTTTTTATCCGATTTGTCTCCGGATTCAGAGTCTTTTTTATCCTCAGAAACAGACTTCTTGTCGTTATCCTGTTCGTCCTGTTCCGAATCAGCCTTACCTTCAATGTCAATATCAGGTGTCGATTCTTCACGCTGTTCCTGTTTCTGATCCTTTACGGTATCCGCATCACCGGAATTCCTGGAAACACTGCATCCAAACAGCAGGGATGCACAAAGAAGCATTGCCAATACCAGCATCAGCTTTCTGTTCATTGATTTGAACCACCTTTCCTTCAAGCATGAGTTTCCAAAACCATAAAGAAATATTTAATAATTTTGTAAAACACCATGCAGACGAACATAAATTATATCGGTGTATCCGTTAAATAGCAATGTTATACTTGAGCTAAAATAATTGAATTTTTATACCAAGATTTATGCAAACATATAAAGGAACGCTCAGACATGCATAAATTATCTGACGATGAATTAATAAGATCGTATTACCAAGTTCCAAAAAGGTAACAGAATGAATTTAAGAAATGCAGCTTACTGAGTACCCTGATTAATTTGAGGTTCATTTGATCGTCTCACTGAACAGCTTTTTCTTCCGCTCAATCATCTCCTCAATCCGTTCGATATACTGCGTCACTTCCTTCACATTATCTGTTCTTTCGATGCGGTTTTCAGACGGGAGCACGATCTTGGTTATGGCGCCCGCACCAAAGGCGAGAATGCTCTGACGCTCCACCATGGTCTCCACGTTGTAACGGCAACCCTTGCCGGGAACGGCATAGCCCGTATTCTCCAGGTTGGCCAGCATGTTCTTCTGCCTGTAGAGGTAATAGGGTTTCATGCCCATTCGCCTTGCTGATTTACGGGCTTCCTCAATCATTTGGTCTACCACTTCATCCGGAGCGGATGCATATTCATCCACGGTCTGGTGCAGCCTGGATGCCCGCTTGATGGCCATGGTATGCACCGTCAGGCTGTCGGGACGCAATTCCTCAATCCGGCTCAGGGTCTGCCTGAACATATCCAGGTTTTCGCCCGGAAGCCCGGCGATGATATCCATGTTGATATTATCAAAGCCCATATCCCGTGCCATGCGGAACTTCTCTGTGATGTCTTCGGGCGTATGGTTCCTGCCAATCAGCCTTAAGGTTTCATCGTTCATGGACTGGGGGTTGATGCTGATGCGGGTTGCGCCGCTGTCTTTGATGATGCGCAGTTTTTCCATGTTAATGGTATCCGGCCGGCCGGCTTCAACGGTGAATTCCCTGGCATGTCCGAAAAAACCCTGCACTATGGCTAATAACCGTGCAAAGTCTTTCTCCGGCAACGCAGTCGGGGTTCCGCCTCCGATGTACAGGGAATTGATTTTAAGATGATTCTCCCTGATCCACCGGGCGCCAAAGGCCATTTCTTTATCCAAAGCGTCAAGATAAGGTTCCACAAGGTAAGCCAGGCGATCGATGGGATATGAGGTAAACGAGCAATACAGGCAGCGGCTGGCACAGAACGGTATGCCGATATACAGGTTTACCGCTGATGCATCCCCATCCATGTAGCTGCGTTCCTGGCAGGCTACCTCAAACAGCAGCTGCGCCTTCTCCCTGCTGATGCCCGTAACTTCCCGGAGCAATTCAACGGTCTGCTCTTCGTCCATGCCATCCTCAAGGCATATGGCGGCCAGTTTGACCGGGCGCACACCCGTCAGTGAGCCATAAGGCAGGTCTTTCTGGAACGCCCTTTGTAAGACACGGTAAAGCACCGTTCCGCAGATGATCTTGCCGTTGCGCAAAAGGCGCCCGCCGGGACGCTCCATTTCTTCCCACGATATTTTCATGGTGGCCTGGAGATCCGGTTTCCGGCATCCGTCCAGGACGGCAGAAAGATCATCCGGTCCATTGATGGCATCATAAAAAGCGGCTTCAGCAGAAAACCCGCCGCCTAAATCTTTTCTTTCGAGGGTGATCAGCATGCTGCCCGCATCAAACGAAGAAACGCTGTCCTCGTCCATGACGATGATCTTATCCCGATCGTGGAACAGCCCCAGCAGCACCCTGGCATCGTAGGCCATATCGATGCCCCGGATCAGGACATACAGCCTTCCGTCAGGCATAGGGGTTGTTCTCCTTTTCGTAACCTATAGTGGTCTTCGGCCCATGACCAGGGTACACCACAATGCTTTCATCCAGGGTAAAAAGCTTATTGTGGAGGGAAGTTTCCATGGCTTCCGGATCTCCGCCGGGAAAATCGGTTCTGCCTATGGACAGGTGAAAGAGGGTATCCCCTGAAAAGAGCATGCCATCAGTAAGGATACAGATGGAGCCAGGTGAATGACCAGGCGTATGGATGATCTCTAGGGTTAAGTTCCCTGCCTGGAGCTTCTGGCCGTCCTTTAACAGGATATCGGGCTCTACGGTCTCCAGGTCCCTTCCGGCCCCGAACATCCTGGAGCCGTTCAGCATGGGATTCCGGTACAGGTTCAGTTCGTCCTCATGCACACAAACCTGCGCGCCCGTTTTTTCCTTCAGGGTTTTCACATGGTAGATATGGTCGAAATGACCATGGGTGAGAATGATGTATTTCACAGAAAGCCCGTTACGTTCAACGATATCCATTATTCTTCGCGAATCAACGCCGCAATCGATCACGACACACGCTTTACTGCTGTCATCGGATAAAATGTAGGTATTGGACTCAAAAATGCCGTAAGGCAGAACATAAAACGCCATATCCATTCCCTTTCCATTCGGTTAGAATGTTTTTTTACTGTCCAAAAGCAGAGTCACAGGCCCGTCATTCACCAGTTCAACTTCCATCATGGCCTGGAAAACGCCCGTTTCAACCTTTATGCCGTATTTTTCCTCAATAAAACTCACAAAGTCTTCATAAAGCTTCTCCGCATCCTGTGGCGCGGCGGCCGAAGAATAGCTGGGGCGCTTTCCTTTCCTGCAGTCGCCGTATAAGGTGAACTGGGACACCACCAGAACCTGTCCGCCCACGTCCAGCACCGACAGATTCATTTTATCGTTTTCATCCTCAAATATTCTCAGGTTCATTACCTTATCGGCCAGCCACTGCAAATCCTGCTCCCCGTCATCCTGACCGACACCCAGAAGAACCAGGATGCCTTTTCCTATTTTGCCCACCGTCTTTTGGTCCACTCTGACTTCTGCGCGGCTGACCCGCTGTACTACTGCTCTCATACCAATATCCTTTCTTCCATAAAATACGGCCTTCCAAACCTTATCGTCCGTCAAGCCGCAACATGGTGATATTCAGTATTATCTTTATATAAACCTCCTGCGTGTTCCGCAGGCATCTCATGCGCGTTTTGCTTTCAATACCTATGGCAGAACCCAAAAATCATACAAAAAACCCTGCCATATGGCATGTGGCCTAAAAGCTAGGGCACATACCGGCGCTGACAGGTTGATTACTTGTTCCTGGAGATTTCAAACACATCTCGGATCTTGCTGATTTTTGCAATGATCCGATCCAGTTGCTCGGCGTTATTGATTTCCAGGGTCATATGCATAACAACGGAGAAATCCTTGCTGGTTCGGGCGTTCAGGGCACGCAGCGGAATTCTTGATTCACCGATGTTATTGGTGATATCCACGAGGAGCCCCGGCCTGTCATGGGCCTTCAGGGTGATTTCTGCAAGATAGGAAACATTGGGGGACACGGTATTGTACCAATAGACCTCTATCAGGCGTGCGTCACCGTCGACCAGGTTATTGCGGACATTGGGACAATCGGTCCTGTGGACCGAAACACCGCGTCCGCGGGTGATATAGCCGATGATATCGTCACCGGGAACCGGGTTGCAACATCGGGACAACCTGACCAGGCAGTTGTCGATACCCTTGACGACCACACCGCTTTCAGGCGCCCTTTTGGCTTTCTTCTTGTTTTCCTTTTCGATCTGCTTAAGCAGCATCTGGGTCTGCTCTTCAGGCGGCAGGCTCTGCCTGTAGACTTCCCTCAGCCTGGTTACAACCTTGGAAGCGGTAATCGCACCCAGGGCGATGGCCGCATAGAGATCCTCCACCGTATGAAAGCCATAACGCTTCAGGATGGGATCGAGATATTCGGGCTTCAAGGCCTGGGTCATGGTCAGGCCGTTCCTCTTGACCTCTTTTTCGAATATCTCCCTGCCCTGCTCAATATTCTCTTCCCGTTTTTCCTTCTTGAACCACTGGTTGATCTTGTTACGGGCCTGGGAGGTCTTGACGATCTTCAGCCAGTCCCTGCTGGGACCATTGCTGGCAGACGAAGTGATGATCTCGACAATATCGCCGTTCTTAAGCTCATAGTCCAGGTTGACGATGCGCCCGTTGACCTTGGCGCCAACCATCTTGTTACCGATGGCGCTGTGGATGGAGTAGGCAAAGTCTATGGGATTTGAACCGGCCTTCAGGCTCTTCACATCACCCTTGGGCGTAAAGACAAACACCTCGTCGGTGAACAGATCGATCTTGAGGTTTTCCATGAACTCATCGGGATCCCGGGCGTCCTTCTGCCAGTCGAGGATCTGGCGAAGCCAGGAAAGCTTCTCCACATAGTTCTTGTCCTCGTTCCTGGCGCCCTCCTTGTACTGCCAGTGGGCTGCGATACCTACTTCAGCCACGCGATGCATTTCGTGGGTCCTTATTTGAACCTCGAAGGGGATGCCCTCGGGTCCGATGACCGTCGAATGGAGGGATTGGTACATGTTGGGCTTGGGCATGGAGATATAGTCCTTGAAGCGGCCGGGCATGGGCTTGAACAGCTCATGAATAAGGCCCAGGGCAGAATAGCAGTCCTTGACCGTCTCCACGATCAGCCGGATGGCGAAAAGGTCGTAAATCTGCTCCAGGGTCTTGTTCTGGGTGGTCATCTTGCGGTAAATGCTGTACAGGTGCTTGGCTCGGCCTTCAATTTCGGCAGAAATGCCCATTTCCTCTGTTTTCCTGCGGACGATCTCGATGATGTTATTGATGTATTCCTCGCGTTCACGGCGTTTCTTGGCGATTTTTTCCGCCAAATCGTAATAGTTTTTCTCATCCATGTAGCGGAAGCTTAAATCTTCAAGCTCCCACTTGATCTTGTGGATACCAAGGCGATGCGCAAGCGGCGCATAGATTTCGAGGGTTTCACGGGCTTTCTGCTGCTGCTTTTCCTTGGTCATGAACTTCAGCGTTCTCATGTTGTGCAGCCTGTCGGCCAGCTTGATGATGATCACGCGGATGTCCTTGGCCATGGCCAGGAACATCTTTCTGAAGTTCTCGGCCTGAACTTCCTGCTTGGTGGTATAGGGAAGCTTCGTCAGTTTGGTCACACCATCCACCAGGTTGGCCACTTCCTGACCGAACTCCTCCCGGATGCGATCGATGCTCATGATGGTATCTTCAACCGTATCATGGAGGATGCCCGCGGCAATGGTGGTCGGATCCATCTCCAGTTCTGCAAGGATGATGCCAACCTCCAGCGGATGAATAATGTAGGGATCACCGGAAACTCTTTCCTGTCCCTTATGCGCCTCTTTTGAGATTTCATAGGCCTTGCTGATCAATTCAAGATTGGCTTCCGGATTATATTTAATTATGAGTTCCTTGAGCTTTTCAAATTGATCAATCATAACAATGCCCTTCAACCCAAAACTTAACAACCCTCTGAATCATTTTATACAATACCCGGGCAGATTGCCCATGCAATATATCGGCTGTCTTTTCCTACCCGCACATCCTGGTATTCTCCTGCAGGTATGAGAACAGCTCGGAATCCTCCAGGTTTACCTTGCCGGTGTACTCGTATCGCCTGAGTCTGTAGCTGCCGTCCTCCTGGATGGAAAAATCCATCAGCTGCAGTTCATCAAAAATCAGGAGCGACAGTAACAGCTTGTAGAAATTGATCCTTCTGCCCGATTCATCGGCAATCAGCCTGGCATGCCAAAAAAGGTCCGCCACATCCAGGCGTTCAATGCCATTTTTCATCACATAGCGATAAACAACGGCAAGATCGTCCCTCTGAACAGTTATGTCGTCAGCTTTCACCAAATGACTATTGATCCCATTATAAAGCCAATCATAATCACAATCAAGTGATTCAAAGCGGCGGGCTGCTTCCACCAGGAACCGGTTCCTTGCCACGGTTTCCTCATCCATGCACATATCCAGTATGCGAACCTGCAGATATTCCGCGCCCTGCCAGACATTGACGCCCAGGTTAAATACCATATCCAGCCTGTCGCCGATGCGTATGTATCTTTCCAGATCCCCCTGACCGAAGAATACGGCATCCGCTGTGCCGCGCCCGGTGGAAAACCTCAACTTCAGATGCTTGCCGTCCCCAATGCGCCACTTGTTCGTGATCTCCACATTCTTCACCATGAGGACCGGCACAGGGTTTCCCTGTCCGAAGGGTTCCAGAAGGTTCATCCGCCTGGCGTTTTCCATGGTGATCTCCCCGGGCTCCATGACGGTATGGATTCTCAGCGAGGGTTCGGTCATTTCATCGGTCATGTTTTCAGCCGCATGCCTGTTCACGCCTTCCCTAAAGGCCTGGATATTGTCTGCCGTAAGCGTCAGGCCGCCAGCCTGTTCATGACCGCCGAACTTGATCAGCAAATCGCCCTGGGATGCCATGCAGTCGAAGAGGTTGTACCCGGGAATGCTTCTTCCCGATCCCACGGCCATCCCTTCCTCCACTGAAAAAACAAAGGCGGGTTTGTGGTAGCGTTCCACCAGCTTGGAAGCCACAATTCCCACAACGCCATGGTGCCAGCCTTCTCCCCAGACCACGGTGACCCTGTTGTCCCTGTAACCATCCTCAGCCTCAATCATGGATACGGCCTGGCTGAAGATGGCATCCTGAACTTCCTGGCGGAGGCTGTTGGTACGGCTCAGCTCCTCCGCAATGGCCCGGGCTTCATCCGGCTCATCGGTGATGAAGAGATTAACCGCCCGTTTGGCATCGCCCATCCTGCCCGCGGCATTCACACGGGGAGACAGCATGAACGCAACGCGCCTGGAATCGATGGTACCCAGGGAAATCCCGGCAGACTCGGCCAGGGCCCGGATACCCAGGCAGCAGTCACAATTCATCTTTTCAAGGCCCAATTTGGCTATCACACGGTTTTCATCCGTTAAATCCACAATATCCGCAATGGTGGCCAGAGCCGCCAGATCCAGGTAATCCTTGTAGGCATCGGGCTTTCCCATAAGGGTCCCGACGGCCTGGACCAGCTTCAGCGCGATCCCTGCACCGCACAGATATTTGAAAGGATACCCACAGTCCGGCAAATGAGGATTCAGAATGGCCAGTACCTGGGGAACCAGGTCCTCCTGGCACTGGTGATGGTCGGTAACAATGATATCCAGCGGCTTTCCGCCATCAAGGCAGCGTTTCTGTATGGTGTCGGTCTGCTCCCGCGCCGTAATGCCGCAGTCCACCGTGATCATCAGATCATACCCGGATGCGCAAACCACATCCATCGAGGCATCCGAAATGCCATAGCCTTCTTCCACCCTGTCCGGGATGTAGAACTCCGGATTAAGACCAGCGCTCCTTAAGAAACGGATCAATATGGCCGTGGCCGACACACCGTCCACGTCATAATCGCCATAAACCAGTACGGACTCCTGCCGCTCGATGGCCCGGACAATCCGCGCTGCAGCCTTGTCCATTCCCTTCATCAGGAATGGATCATGCAAATGGCATATATCCGGGGCCAGGTAGCGCTCCGCATCTTCCGCAGAAACTACGCCCCGCTGCCAGAGCAAACGCCTGAAAAAAGCCGGATATTGAGCGCATCCGGAGAGGCTTTCTCCGTCGGCGTCATCAATGATCCATCGCTTGAAGCTCCCTGTGTACAAGCTTTCCATCTTTTGTCTCCCAAAAATTGATGCTTTTGTGCTGACCTGTCACAGAAACATGCATAGCAGATGCCTTTATGATACTGAAAAGCCCGAAGTCGCTAGAACTCCGGGCTTCGTTTAGGCCAGCCTGATTTATGCCAATAAGCTTTTGACTATTTCGTTGACAACGGTACCGTCTGCTTTGCCTTTCACCTTCGGCATGACTGCTTTCATGACCTTGCCCATATCCTTCAGTGAAAGCGCACCTGTTTCCGCTATGGTCTCCCTGATAATGGCCTCCAGTTCATCCCTGGTCAATTGCTTGGGCATGTACTCAAGGATGATTTCGATTTCCCTTTCGGCCTTCTCTTTCATATCGGCTCGCCCGCTATTTTCTATTTCGGATAATGCGTCGCGTCTGTTCTTGAGCTCTCGGGCAAGGATTTCGGATATCTCGTCGTCGCCAAGGACGACTTTCTTATCCTTTTCGACCTGAAGAATGGCGGAACGAATCAGTTGGATGGTATCCTTCCTGACATTGTCCTTCGCCTTCATCGCTTCCTTCAGATCATTCAAAAGCCTTTCTTTCAGGGACATGTAATTTGTCCCTCCTTACTTCGACTTTCTCTTCCTCGCAGCTTCAGACTTCTTCTTACGCCTTACACTGGGCTTCACATAGTGTTCTCTCTTTCTGACTTCGGCGAGAACACCTGCTTTAGCACACTGCCTCTTAAACCTTCTCAGCGCACTGTCGAGGGTTTCGTTCTCTTTAACCTTGACTTCAGACACATCTATCCCTCCCCTCTGTTACGACATAGCCGTGCCGGGGGATTTATCCGTTCAGACGAATGGTAAATACCAAGTAACAGCACATATTATATTATATAATAGCGCCATAAACAGCGTCAACATATTTTTCCGAGCATGCGCATCGAATCAGCATGCTTCACCATCTTCCGGCATGTTTCTGTGGGTGTTTTCGCCGATCAGATGATCTTTTCACCCATCTTGATGCCGCCAAGGACATGGTAGTGCAGGTGCATGACGGTCTGCCCCGCATCGGAACCGCAGTTGACGATCACGCGATAGCCCTTGTCCTTGATACCGGTAAGCTCTGCAACCTTCTGAATGGCCTTGTGGACGGGGACCACAGCCTGGATGTTCCCTTCATCCAGCGCTTCAAGGCTTTCAATATGCTGCTTGGGCACCACCAGGACATGAACCGGCGCCGCAGGATTGATATCCTTGAAGGCCAGAACGTATTCATCCTCATAGACCTTGGCTGACGGAATTTCTCCCCTGATGATTTTGCAGAAAATGCAGTTCTCTGCCATCTGGCTCACTCCTTATCCGGTATGCTTGGTTATTGTTCCATTCTCCTATTTTATCATTTCCGCTGCCTTATCCCGGGCGATTCTGAGCGCCTCATCCATGCCTGCGGGGTTCTTGCCGCCGGCCTGGGCCATGTCGGGACGCCCGCCGCCACCGCCGCCGCATGCCGCTGCCGCTTCCTTGATGATCTGGCCGCAATGGATGCCGCGGGATACCGCGTCCTGGGTGGCAGATACGATGAGGTTCACCTTTTCATCCTTGCTGGAGACGAGGATGACCACTCCGGAGCCCAGCTTGTCCCTGATGGAGTCCGAAGCGTTCCGGAGGGCGTTCATGTCCATATCCCCCATCCTGGCCGCCACAATCTTAAGCCCCTTCACATCCTGCGCACCGGCGATGATGCTGTCCAGGGAGCCCTTCAGCATCTTGCTGTTCAGTTGCTCGATCTCTTTCTTCAGATGCTTGATCTCATCGGACAGGTTTTCAATCTTGTGCTGCAGTTCCTCGGGCGAGGATTTGGCCGCTTCCGCCGCCTTCTTCAGCATATCCTCGCGGCTCTTGAAATACGCGAGGGCATTGAAACCTGTCAGCGCCTCAATTCTCCTCACGCCTGCCGAAATACCGCTTTCACCGAGAATCTTGAAGAGGCCGGCCTGACCGGTGAACTTCAGGTGCGTGCCGCCGCAGAGCTCCTTGCTGTAGGATCCAACCGAGACCACCCGTACCATGTCCTTGTACTTTTCACCGAACAGAGCCATGGCTCCGGACTTCCTGGCCTCTTCCACCGGCATTTCCTCCACGGTTACCGGGATGTTCTCAAGGATCTTCTCATTGATCTCCTTCTCGATCCTGTCCAGCTGCTCCGGCTCAATGGCGGAGAAATGGGTGAAGTCGAAGCGGAGCCTTTCAGGCGTGACAAGGGATCCAGCCTGGTTGACATGATCGCCCAGCACGTTCTTCAGGGCCTTGTGGAGCAGGTGGGTAGCGGTATGGTTCCTGGCTGTTGCCAGGCGATTTTCCACATCTATGGATGCCTTAACCCTGTCTCCCACCATGGCGCTTCCCGAGATCACCTTGCCGATGTGGAGATACTTGTCATCGGTTGTCTTGGTACAGGATGTAACCTCCATCCTGAAGCTGTCGTTGCTGATGATGCCCGTATCGCCCACCTGGCCGCCGCTTTCCGCATAGAAGGGGGTTTTGTCCAGGATCAGGGTCACCTGGTCATCCTGCTGGGCCGATTCAACCAGGGCATCGTTCATAAGGATATACAGGATCTCGGCATCGCATTCATACTCCGTATACCCCACAAACTGGGTAGGTATGTTCTTATCCGTTCCTTCAAACAGATCCTTTTCCCAGGCCGATCCCACGCGGCTCTTGTGAGCCTCGCGGGCTTTTTCCTTCTGCTTGGCCATCTCCTTATGGAATCCCTCTTCATCGATGGCAATACCTTTTTCCGATGCGATCTCGCGGGTCAGATCCAGCGGGAATCCATAAGTATCATGGAGCTTAAACACCATTTCGCCCGTCAGCATGTTGGAGCCATTGCTTTTCACCTGTTCCAGGTATTCTTCCAGGATGCTGGTTCCCTGGTCGATGGTGGCATAGAAACGCTCCTCTTCCAGGCTGATAACCTTGCGGATGTAATCCCGCTTCTCTTTCAGGTTGGGATAGGCATCGCCGAAGCATTCAATGACCTTGTCGGCGATATCGGCCATGAACAGTTCGTTGATGCCCAAAAGGCGCCCGTGGCGAGCCGCACGGCGCAGAAGCCTGCGAAGCACATATCCGCGTCCCTCATTGGAAGGGAGAATGCCGTCGGATACCATCATGGTCACGCTGCGGGCATGGTCGGTAATCACGCGGATGGAGACATCCTTCTTGTATTCTTTCCCGTATTCCACCCCTGCCTTGGCACAGACCGCATCCAGGATGGCACGGATGGCATCCACCTCAAAAATGCTGTCCACGCCCTGCATCACGCAGGCCAGGCGCTCAAGGCCCATGCCCGTGTCGATGTTCTTGTTTTTCAGGGGCACATATGAACCGTCTTCCTGCCGGTCAAACTGGGTGAACACATTGTTCCAGACCTCAATGAAGCGGTCACAGTCACAGCCAACCGTGCAGTCCGGCTTGCCGCAGCCCTTGTCCGGACCGCGGTCGAAATAGATCTCTGAACAGGGACCGCAGGGGCCGGTTCCGTGTTCCCAGAAGTTATCCTTCTTGCCGAACCTGAAGATTTTCTCGTGGGGCAGCCCAACGTCCTTGTGCCATATATCGTAAGCCTCGTCGTCTTCTTCATAGACCGAGACAAACAAACGCTCTTCGGGAATCTCGAGGACCTTGGTCATGAATTCCCATGCCCAGGGTATGGCTTCCTTCTTGAAATAATCGCCGAAGGAGAAGTTCCCCAGCATCTCAAAGAAAGTCCCATGGCGCGATGTCTTTCCCACATTCTCAATATCGGGTGTGCGGATGCATTTCTGGCATGTGGTCACACGCTTGCTGGGGGGCTTTTCAAGCCCGGAAAAATAAGGCTTCAGCGGCGTCATTCCCGCATTGATCAGCAGAATGCTGGGGTCGTTGACGGGTACCAGCGAAAAGCTGGGAAGCCGCAGATGCCCCTTGCTTTCAAAGAATGACAGATACATTTCTCTGAGTTCGTTCATTCCATATTTGCGCATGTATTCTCTACCTCTTTCAGCATAAACATGGCAGGTTCACCCCCTGCACCGCAAAAATCCGGGCTTGAGGCAGACCATGCCATTTTCCGCAGGATGTATGATAATACTGTACCATAATGTACCGTAATAGACTCCAGTTTAGTATATCCAATGCACCTCGGCAGCGTCAAGCCATACGGCGCAAGACTGTTCCCGTCCTGCAGCTGTTTTCCCAGAAGCTTTCCCTTACCTTACCGGAAAATCAAAATAGGTGTCCGGATAAGGTTCATCTTTGAGCCCGTAATGCCACCATTCCTTTGGGTGTGGCTTAAACCCGGCCTCGACCATGGCCTCCTTAAGGATGTTCCTGTTTTTCTCCTGCTCGGGCGTAACCAATGGGGAGCCATGATGCGAGATCTCCCCGAGGTAATCAAAACCGCTGCCCATATCAATTTCTTCACCCGTTGAGATGTCCACCAGCGTCAGGTCGACCGTACTGCCCCTTGAATGGCCAGATCGTTTTGCCAGGTAACTCAGCCTGAACAAATCAGCCTTGTCCACATCCGGATAGTATTTTTCCTTCATCCTGGTATCATTGGGTTCCTGGGCCCAGCGTATGAAATGGTTGACAGCCCGTTGCGGACGATATGCATCAAAGATTTTTATGTAATATCCTTTTTCGTGCAAAATGTCTGCCGCTTTCTTCAAGGCCCAGGCTGCCTCCTCGGCAAGTATGGCCTTTGGCTCTTCGTATCCGTCAATAACCGCACCGACAAAATTATCCTCGCTGCAATACCGGATTTCGAGCTGCGCTGTCGGGATGATATCCGTAACATACACGAACCCATCCGGAAGGGTATGTTTGTCCGGTTCCGGATCAGGATTGGATGCAGTATCCCCACTTGTCTCCGGGGTCGTCCCCGATAAAGATGCAGAGTCAGGGGCGAACACCATGCCATTCTCAGGCGGCAAGCCGGACGATGATGGCATGTCGGGTTCGGATGCTTCACCAGGCCTGGATACTGTACCGGGGGTCGACATTTCATGAACGGATGTTGCTGCGCCGGGTGTGGATGCCTCATCAGGAACAGACGGTGCAACAGGTATAGAAGTTGTGCCAGGTTCATCGGCCTGATAAGATTCAGCAAGAGATGCGGGCACAGTTGTGCCCGAGCCGGATGTATTTGCCGGTTCCACATCTGAAACACATGATGTGAGAAGAATCAATATGGCAAGAATAACCAAATGCAAATTCCTGCGCTTTATCATAAACAGGCTCCTCATACCAGGGGGACGATTATGGTATAAAAAGAGGACATACCGTTCTGAATCAATATCTTAATTATACCGGAATAATACTGTTCCTGGATACCACATCAAGCCTTCATGAAAACACCCGATGATGGCATTAGGCCTTAAACTGATTCTGGACGCCAAAGATTGCATCCCGATTGATGAGCACACAGGCCATGGGGAGCTTGCCGAATCATCAGACCTGTTACAGCAAAGAACAGTTCTCATGAGCTTATAAAGACAAAAATAAAAGGAGCGAATCCCTTCGCCCCCGTGGTTTTATGTTGCTATATCATTCGTGAAATGGACGATACAATGCGTCCTGCACTTCTTGATATATTTCTTCCGGCGCGGTTCATGGCCCGCAGGGAACGATTTATGTTGAAATTCTCCTCAGCCATCAGGGAAATGGCCGCACCAACCAAGGCACCCAGAATAACGCCGCCTCCGAATCCAACCTTCATGTTTTGATACCTCCATTCATTCAGAAGTATTTTTATCCTACCTGCTAGTATTCCAAAAATCACTTGGAGAATTCTTTTATTTGTTTGACATATTTTTCAATATCAATTACAATCAGACTATCTTAGATAGGAGGCTTCAAAAGATGATCAACAGACGCTTGGCAGAGAAGCTTAAGAACGACGTGGGCGTATCGGTGGCATCGGTCCTGCTACCTAAAAGCCAAATGGTTGACATGACAAAATGGTCCGTGGTGGCCTGCGATCAATATACTTCAGAGCAAAGCTACTGGGAAGAGGTCAAGGCTTTGGTCGGCGACAACCCTTCCACTCTTTGGCTCATTTTCCCCGAAGCCTATCTGGAAACCGATGATGAAAACAGCAAGACTGAACGCATCAAGGCCATACATGCCAAAATGGAAGAATATCTTAAGGATGGCCTGTTTGATGAACTTGAAGACACCGTCATCCTGGTGGAGCGCCAATTCCCCGGCGGCAACTCGCGGCACGGTTTAATCCTTGCGGTGGACCTGGAAAGATATGATTACTCCGCCGGTTCCAGGAGCCTGATCCGGGCTACCGAAGGCACCATCCTGGAAAGGATACCGCCCCGCATCCGGATCCGCGAAAATGCTCCGCTGGAACTGCCCCATGTGCTGCTCCTGATCGACGACAGGAACGAAACGGTTATTGAACCGCTGTTCGCCCGGAAGGATCACTTTCCCAAGGTATATGACTTCCAGCTCATGAAGAAAGGCGGAAGCATCAGGGGCTGGGCCGTTCAGGATGAAGCCTGCATAGAAAACATCTACCAGGCGCTTCTCAGGCTTTCGGATCCCGGGTATTTTTCAGAAAAGTACGGTTTGACCGGGCAGCAGGCTCCCCTGCTTTTCGCCGTGGGCGACGGCAACCATTCCCTGGCCACGGCAAAGGCTTGCTGGGAAAAGCTGAAGGCGACACTTTCACCGGAAGAGCGGGAAAACCATCCGGCGCGCTTTGCGCTTGTGGAAGTGGTGAACCTGCATGATAAAGGCTTGATCTTCGAGCCCATCCACAGGATCCTCTTCCGGGTTGACAAGGACAGGTTCATCCAGGATTTCTGCCGTCATTACAACGCCCTGGGATTCAAGGCCTTTGCAACGACCGAAAAGCCTTCTGTTCCGCCCGGCAGCCATGTGATCGGCTATGTTTCGGAAGGCTCGGACGGCTATCTTGTGGTGGAAAAGCCTTCCGGCAACCTGGACGTTGCCACGCTCCAGGGCTTTATCGATGTCTATCTTAAGGAGAACCCGGGAACGGCCGTGGATTATGTCCATGGAAGCGACGTGGTGGAAAGGCTTGGCCGCCAGAAAGGCAACATGGGCTTCTTCCTCTCCCCCATGGACAAGAACGAGCTGTTCAGAACCGTCATCCTGGACGGCGCTTTGCCGAGGAAGACCTTCTCCATGGGAGAAGCCAATGAAAAACGCTTCTACCTTGAAGCCAGGAGAATCCGATAATTTCAATGTGAGCAGGCTTTTACATAGCAACAGGATATGAAAAAGGGCGTTGTGCGAGGCACCGCCCTTTCTTGCTATCCTTCCAGCTTGCTTTTCAGCATATCCAGGATCTTCTTTTCCAGCCTGGATACCTGCACCTGGGATATGCCCAGCTTCTTGGCCACATTCTGCTGGGTCTGCCCCCAGTAGTAGCGCAGCCAAATCAGCCGCTTATCCCTTGTGCTCAGTTGCCTGAGGGCGTTATAGAGGGAGATTCTCTCTACCCTGTCGGCCTCATCATTGGCATGCGCTGCGATAATCCGGTCAATCAGCCGGTTCTCCGATCCCTCGTCATCCTCAAACTCCCGGAACAGTGACTCGGGCGCCCGTGAAGCTTCCAGGGCATGAACGACGGTTTCCGCCTCCTCTCCCAGGGCATTGGCAAGTTCATTGATGGTGGGCGGCCTGCCCAATTCCTGTTCAAGCTTTTCGCCCACATCCCTTGCCTTCAGGGACAGCTCCTTCAGGCTCCGGCTGACCTTGATGGCACCGTCGTCCCTGAAATAGCGCCGTATTTCGCCCAGGATCATGGGGACCGCATAGGTGGAAAAACGGACATTGAAAGAGGGATCGAATTTGTCAACCGCCTTTATCAGGCCGATGCAGCCAATCTGAAACAGATCCTCGGTCTCCACATTCCTGTTTTTGAATCGGCGGACAACGCTCCAAACCAACCCGGTATTCTTGTCAATAATGGCACTGCGGGCTTCCTTGTCGCCCTGCTGGGCTTTTTTTATGAGCTCGATGATTTTTTCATCGCTATAGTCCATAACAAGCCTACCTGTTTTTCAGTTTCTTCGTCATGCGTACCTTCGTGCCCTGACCCGGTTTGGACTCTACCTCCAGGCTGTCCATAAAGGTTTCCATCACCGTGAACCCCATGCCGGTCCGCTCCAAATCAGGCCTGGTTGTGTACAGGGGTGTTTTGGCCTTTTCCACGTCTTCGATCCCTTTGCCGAAATCCTCGACGGTGATCTCGATGAAGTCGGGATACAGGACGCAGCTTAAGACAACCATGCCTTCTTCTTCCCCGTAGCCATGGATGATGGCGTTGGTAACGGCTTCAGAAACCGCGGTCCTGATATCGGCAAGCACCTCGATGGATGGATCAACCTGGGCCGCAAAGGACGCGGCAACCACCCTGGCAAAGGATTCATTAACCGATTTGCTGAGGAATTCCGTTCTCATCTTGTTTATGGGTTCCATGACTCAAAACCTCACAATACATTTGAAAATCAGGCATCAAGATCGACAAGCGCCTCAAGCTTGGACATCCTGAGAAGCCTTTGAATTTCAGGCTGTGGCTTTCTCAGCGTCACCTTGCCGCCGATGCTGGTTACCCTGTTCATCCGGCCCAATATCAGGCCTATTCCCGCGCTGTCCATGAACGTGACGCGCGACAGGTCCAGGATCATATTCTTCACCGGCTCCATCAGGAACTTGTTGTCGATCCTTTCCCGCACCCTGGATGCCGTGTGATGGTCAATCTCACCCTCTATCATCACGACCAGGGAATCGCCTTCCCGCGAAAAGCTTACATCCATTCTATCACCTCAGATTTTTCAGGTACTGCCTGAAGCAGCCCTTCGTCATTGCAATGAGTTTTTCATTCCGATACATCAGCCAAATTCCGTTATCGTGAACTGCTCCCGCAATGACCTTTGGAACGTGCCTAAAACGCATCCGGCCATAAAAAAACCGGTCCATCTTTTCAATTCGTTATTTCCCTTCTCCATCCTTCTTTTTGGGCAAAAGAAAACCCCGTTTTCCTCTCCGGGTTTAACCCGTTTGCGGAAGCCGGGGAAGTTTGCTGCTCTATAAATACTTCATGACTTGTAATCGAAGCCCAGGGACTCGGCAATCTTTTCGATCTTTCTCAGGCGGTGATTGACACCCGATTTTGAAAGCGGCGGATTCAGCATCTTGCCCAGCTCCGTCAGGCTGACATCCGGATTCTCCAGCCTCAAAAGGGCTATTTGATAAAGTGGTTTTGGAAGGTTCTCAAGGCCTGAATGCTCCTTGATGTACCGGATGCTCTCGGTCTGCCTGAAAGAGGCGTCCACGGTCTTGCTCAGGTTTGCGGTCTCGCAATTGACAATGCGGTTGACCTGGTTGCGCATCTCCTTCATGATGCGGATGTTCTCCAGGTTCATCAGGGCGTTGTGAGCCCCGATCACATTCAAAAAATCCACGATCTCCTGGCCTTCCTTGAGGTATACCAGGAAATGGTTCTTGCGCATGATAAAACGGGGTTCCAGCCCGAACTCCTTCAGATAGTTCATGAATTCATCGGCCTGGACTTTGTTCCTGAAGGCAACCTCCAGGTGATAGGACTTGTCCGGATCGGAAATGGAACCATTGGCCAAAAAGCAGCCGCGCAGATAAGCCCGCTTGCAGCAGCGGTTTCGCGTCTTGAAATGATGATATACCATTTCACCCGAAGCCTGGTCGGCCAGAAGTCCGATGCCATCCAGCACCTTTCTTCCGCCCTCCTCCATAAGCCCCGAGAAATCCAGCCGGTAGACGGCATGGGCCTTGAAACGGCGTGTTTTGAGCATGGAAATCTTCGGCTCAAACCGGTATATCTCCTTGATAAGCGTGAACAGGCGCCTGGACAGCGGAGCATTTTCCGTGGCAAGCAAAAGGCGCGGACCGTCCGGGGTATGGCGCAGGCTCAATCCTGCCCGGAGTATCCCGGCCAGTTCCGCCCTTCTGCAGCATTCCGCGCTTTCCTCTATATGGCTCAGCTCCATTTTGACTTCCAGCGAAAAAGACAAGGATCACTCACGCCTTTCATCCCACCAACGGGTTCACTTGTCCTTAAAGGTTTCCAGGATCGCGCACGCCAGCTTGTCGGGATCGTGTCTCACATAGTTCTTATGAGCTCCAACAAGATCCCTTTCGATCACCTTCACGCCCATGCGGCGGACTCTGGCAGCGTCCAGTTCAACAGGCCCCGCTCCGTCTTCCCTGTATTTTTTCAGCATGTCAGGCGGAATCGGCCCGTTATTGACCAGGCAGTAATCGATGATGGGACAGCCCGCGTGCTTATTCAGGGCTTCGATGTGATCGCCCACTGTATAGTTCTCAGTCTCACCCGGCTGGGTCATCACATTGCAGACATAAACCTTCACGGCCCTGGCCCGGCTGATGGCCTGGGGAACCTGGTTCACCAGAAGGTTCGGAATAATGCTTGTATACAGGCTTCCGGGGCCTAACACGATGATATCGGCCTTCGCGATGGCATCAAGCACCTGTTCCAGCGGCTGCACCAGTTCCTTGTCGAAACAGACCTTATCAATGGGCCCGGGATGGAAGAGATGGTGGGAACCGATGCGGGATTCTCCCCTGATCACTGTGCCGTCCTTCAGGATGGCCACCAGGTTCACATTCTCCTGCGTAACCGGGTAGATCCTTCCGGTTACGGCCAGGACCTCGCTCATGTGGGTAACTGCCTGCACGAAATTGTTGCCCGATATACCGCACATGGCGGCAAGGAACAGGTTGCCAAAGGACTGTCCCTTCAGGCGCCCCTCCGGGAAGCGATAGTTCAAAAGTTTTTCCAGCACGGGCTCGGTTTCTGCCAGAGCCAGCATGCAGTTTCTGATATCCCCTGGCGGGAGCATACCCAGATCATCGCGCAACATGCCCGAGCCGCCGCCGTCATCGGCCACGGTGATGACGGCGGTGATATTGCTGGTATAGTTCTTGAGCCCTCTGAGCATGGTGGAAATGCCCGTGCCGCCGCCGATGACCACGACCTTTGGACCCGAGGACAGGATCTTCCGCTTGTAGAGGGTATCCCCGATATCCTTTACATGGTTGAGCTTTCGATGCATACCCTGGGAATAGACATTCACAACTTTGACAAATATCCTGTCCAGGCAGATGAAGATGCAGTACAGTCCCACAAGCCCCATGAGAATGGCAATGCTCAGCTGTATGTAGCCAATGACAACATCCTTGAGCAGCACAAGCAGGGCACAGGCCATGAGAAGGACACCTGCGATGCCGCTGACGAGATAGCGCTTGAAGCGCAATCCCAGATAAATCCACCTGAATATTCTTTTCATATCATCCACCCTGATCCCCTTTATCGATATCCCTGTGCTGGGTGACCACACTGCTTCCCTTGTCCTTCTGCAATTCCGCCAAACGGTTGGCAACAGCCACCGATCTGTGCCTTCCGCCTGTGCATCCGATACCGATCACAAGCTGCGTCTTCCCTTCCTTCACATAGTAGGGGATCAGAAAAGTAATCATCTCGTTGAGTTTGGTCAGGAACTTCCTGCTTTCGGGGAAGGACAGCACATAATCGCTCACATCCGGATCCAGGCCGGATTTGGGTTTAAGTTCGGGCACATAGTACGGGTTCGGGATGAACCGTACATCAAAAACCAGGTCACAGTCCATGGGAATGCCGTGCTTGAAGCCAAAGGAAACGATATGGACAATAAGCCCCTTGAACGTCCTTCCCTCCACAAAGAGCCGGGTTATCTCCTCCTTGAGCTGGCGGGGCGTGAGGCTTGATGTGTCAATGATATAGTCGGCCCTGTCCTTGACGGCCTGCAGAATGCGCCGCTCCTCTTCTATCCCTTCGGCAATGCGTCCGTCGGGCGAAAGGGGATGCTGACGCCGTGTCTCCTTGAAGCGCTTGACCAAAACCGCATCGGTGGCATCCAGGAAAAGGATCTTATAGGCGATCCCGATTTCCTGGAGCTGCTGCAGGGCGGGAAACAGATCCAAAAACATGGTGCCGCCGCGTATATCCACGATCAGAGCAATTTTATCTACGGGATTCTTGCTTTGCAGAATCACCTCGGTAAATTTCGGAATCAGTGAGGGCGGGAGGTTGTCTACGCAAAAATAGCCGATATCCTCAAAATACTTGACGCACAAACTCTTTCCCGCACCCGACATGCCTGTTATGATCAAAAGATTCATAGGTCTCCTCCGATGATCCTGACCTCCGGTTCGAGCAGGACCCCTGTTTTTTCGTAAACGGTTTTTCTGACCAGTTTTATCAGATCAAGTACATCCTGGCTGGTGGCGTTGCCCAGGTTCACGATGAAACCGCAATGCTTGTCGGATACCTGGGCGCCCCCAATGGTATGTCCCTTGAGTCCGCATTCCTGTATGAGCTGCCCGGCATAAAAGCCCTCAGGCCTTTTGAAAACACTTCCTGCACTGGGAAGGTTCAGCGGTTGCTTTTCCCGTCTCCTGCTGTTGAAATCGGCCATTCGGTTCCTGATCTCCATCTGATCTCCCGGTCGCAGAACCATGGTCGTTTCCAGGACAACCAGGGCGTCGGTCTGTATCCTGCTTTTCCTGTAACCAAACCCATGTTCTTGGTCCTTAAGCCGGAGCAGTTTGCCCTGTTCATCCACGCACAGCGTTTCTTTCACCACCTGGCTCATCTCGCCGCCATAGGCTCCCGCGTTCATGGTAACCGCTCCGCCTATGGTGCCCGGAATTCCTGAGGCAAACTCCAGGCCTTCGAGGCTCGCTTCCATGGCCCTGGCCGAAACCGCGGCCAGGGAGGCTCCGGCCTGCGCCGTGATTTGATTGCCCTCAAGGGTAATCCGGGATATCTTGTTGCCAATCCGGATGACAACGCCATCGTATCCGCTGTCCGGGAAAAGCAGGTTGGTGCCGTTCCCCATGATGTAGTGGATTATGCTTTTGTCCCTCAGATATTGAAGGAGTTCAAGGACTTTTTCGATGGTGTCGGGTTCCGCAAAAAAACGGGCCGGCCCGCCTGTTCGGATGGATGTGTATGCTTTCATGGGCACATTCCGAGCAACATGGGCCTCGCCCAGTATGGAAACCAAATCCCTGAAGACTGCATTTTCGTGCAAAATTGTTCAACTCCTGAGACTACGAGTTAATTCCAAACCTTACAGCCTGCCCCGCATACATGCAGTGCGAAGATGATCCTGGAAGCCCAGCCGTGCATGTTCCCGTCAACAGGCCTGACAACCGGGTTAAACCCCGCTTTTGGTCCAATGTATTATATATTCATGCCCATTGGTTTATATTTCATGATTTTTACAGGCGGCAGGCCCCCGCCCGCATTATTCGCGGTTTTTGTTGATGTCCTCCGTGATCCTCCGGGTAAAGGTTTCTGCGGCGTTGTATCCCATCTTTCTCTGCCTGTGATTCATGGCAGCAACTTCTATGATGATGGCCAGGTTTCTCCCGGGTCTTACCGGTATGGTCAGGGACGGAACCTTGATGCCCAGGATTTCGGTATACTGTTCGTCCACACCCAGACGCTCATAATGCTTCTGGGGATTCCAGAGCTCCATTTTGACCACCAGGTTGATGCTTTCGGTCATCTTGACCGAGCCGACGCCATACAGGTACTTCACGTCCAGGATACCGATACCCCGGATCTCCACAAAGTGCCTGATCACTTCAGGCGCCGTTCCAACCAGTGTCTTGCTGGAAACGCGGCGTATCTCCACCAGGTCGTCGGCAACCAGGCGGTGTCCTCTTTTCACAAGCTCCAGGGCGGTTTCGCTCTTGCCCACACCGCTCTCGCCCAGTATCAGGATACCTTCGCCATACACCTCCACCAGTTCTCCGTGCATGGTTTCCATGGGAGCAAGCTCCACGTTCAGGAAGGCAATGAGATTGCCCACAAAACGGGAGGTCACCTCGGGCGTGCGCAAAAGGGGTATCCTGCATTTCCGGGCCACCTCAACCATTTCCGGGAAAGGCTCCATGCCCCTGGCGATGATGACGCAGGGAATCCCTCTTGAGAATAGCTCGTACAGGCTTTTGTAGCGCTGCTGGGACGACATCTTCTCCAGGAAGGTCATTTCAACCTTTCCTATTACCTGGACCCGCTCGTTGCCAAAGTACTCAAAGAAGCCGTCAAGCTGCAATCCGGGCCTGTTGATATCGGTTGAAGTGACCAGGATGTTGTCAAACTCCGGGGCATACACCAGCTTTTCCAGCATGAACTCCTTGACAATCTTACCGAGCCTGACGCTCTGCGTTCCGTTGCTCATAAACCCAGTGCCTCCATCACGACATCCTTCATCTGATCCTTCCTGCATACCCGATTGTGGCGAACAGGCTTGCTCTCAAGGTCCTTAAGCCCGTCGGGAACCGGTAGTCCGGTTTTCTCCGAAAGCTTTTTCAGCAGCACAAACTCATCGTCGTTGCAGTCCATGGACAGGGCTTTGCAGACGCTGGCGTTGAACTTGAACGGGCTTGCGGTGGATACCATGACTGTCGGTGTCAGATCCCCGGTTGTGATCACATATTTGTCGTATACATCAATGCCCACGGCGGTGTGGGTATCGCAGACATAGCCATAATCATGGTATACGCATTCTATGGTTTTCAGGGTTTCCTCCTGGTTCGACCATCCTCCCCAGAAATGCTCGTTGAGCAGGCGGTGAACCGCGGGGCCCACATCGTAGCAGCCTTCATTCCTCAATTGCGCCATCCAGCGGGAAACCCTTTCCGCATCCCTTCCAGAGAGTTCATAGATTAGTCTTTCCAGATTGCTGGATATTAATATGTCCATGGACGGGGAAACCGTGCGTACGAAATCCCTTCTCCGGTCATAGACGCCGGTATGTATGAAATCGGTGAGCACCTTGTTGTCGTTGGATGCACAGATCATCCTGTTCACGGGAAGACCCATCTTCATGGCATAGTAGCCTGCCAGGATGTTGCCGAAATTGCCCGTGGGAACAACAAAGTTAATTTTTTCGCCGAAGGTGATGCGGCCCTGCTTCACCATATCGGCATAGGCGGAGAAATAGTAGACGATTTGGGGAACCAACCTTCCCCAGTTGATGGAGTTGGCCGAAGAAAACTTCAGTCCCTTCTCCTTCATTTTCGCAAGAACGGTCTCGTCGGTAAAGATTTGCTTTACGCCGGTCTGGGTATCGTCGAAATTCCCTTCCACCCCGAATACCAGGACGTTATTGCCTTCCTGGGTCACCATCTGGCGCTTCTGAACCTCGCTGACACCGTTTTCCGGATAGAAAACGATGATCCGGGTGCCTTCCACATCGGCGAATCCCTCAAGGGCCGCCTTGCCCGTATCCCCCGACGTGGCAACCAGGATGACAATCTCGTCCTTCTCTCCCGTCTTCCGCATGGCTTTTACGAGGAAATGGGGCAGGATCTGGAGAGCCATATCCTTGAAAGCGCATGTAGGACCGCGCCAGAGTTCCAGAATGTTGAGGCTGTCGTTGAGCAGAGCAACCGGAGCAATATCTTCACTGGAAAACTTCCTGGTGTTATATGCCTTGTCCACGCAATCAGAGAGCTCGTCCGGGGTAAAATCGTCCAGGTAGCCCTTCAGGATGAATTTAGCCCGCTCCTGATAGCTCATAGGGATCAGGGCCTGGATTTCCTCGGGAGAAATCTTCACATATTCCCTGGGAACATAAAGGCCGCCGTCGGCAGCAATTCCTCTTTTTATGGCCTCGGCAGAGGTTATGGCTTCCCCTCCGCCTCTCGTGCTTTCATACAGCATCATTTGCACTCACTCCCGGAAGCATAATTCAGCAAGAAACTGACAGCATAATCATAATATAAAGGCACGTAAAAAGCAATGAATCCGTGCACGCAGCCTGTCCGTGCGCGTTCATTAATTATTAATAAATTGTTAACCTGAATGTAATATTAAGCAATAATCTTCCATGGTATAATAAGGTTGAAGTTATTTATTCCTCCTTTTATATATTCGAATGAGTTGATATCATCTGACATCAGATTGGGCACCGGAATGAATGGTATTATATTTATAGGTAAATCCGTTACAGGTGCTTTTTTTTTCGCCTTTTTTGGTTTAAAATGGTGTTGGCTTTTTAGAAGCCGTATTTTTATGGCATCTTCCCCGCCTGGCCAATCGGCGTTGGTGCGCGGCAGGACAAGCAGTTCAGCTGTTCCATTTGGCATCTGAACAGGATAAAAGGAGGATGTATGCATGATGGGAAAAGTCATCGTCAAAAAGGTCCCGTATATGGGATGGCAAAACTGCATCAGCCTTTCCAACGGCTCAATCGAACTGATTGCAGTGACCGATGTCGGTCCCAGAATCATACGCTTTGGTTTTGTCGGTCAGCCCAATATCTTTTATGAGATCGAAGATGAGGTGGGGACATCAGGCAGCGATGACTACAGGCTTTACGGCGGCCATCGGCTTTGGCACAGCCCTGAAAGCATGCCCAGAACCTATGTACCCGATAACTCTCCCGTCCAGTGGGAAGAGATCGAGAACGGCATTATCCTGCGCCAGGAGATCGAGCACTGGACTCATATCCGCAAGGAACTCATCATCCGCCTTTCCTCCGATACCAACGAAGTCTGCGTCAGGCATCGCCTGACCAATACCGGCGCCTGGCCTGTGGAACTGGCTCCCTGGGCGATCAGCATGATGGCTCCGGGCGGCACGGCCTATCTGCGCAGAAACCTGAAGGATACCGGTCTTGCGCCCAGCCAGTCCCTGGCTTTATGGCCCTATACCAGGCTGGATGATCCGCGCGTTGTTTGGGGAAGGAAATATATCATGATCAGGCAGGACCCGGCTATTGTTCATCCTTTCAGGATAGGCATGCCCAACCTTTGCGGCTGGGTGGCATACCTGAACTTCGACACGCTTTTCATAAAGCGCTACATCCATCATGAGGAAGCCCGCTATCCGGACTTTGGCTCTTCCTGCGAGATCTACGCTAATCAGAACACCCTGGAACTGGGAACCCTTGGCCCGCTCACCATGCTCAATCCGGGTTCCTCCTGCGATCATACGGAGGACTGGAGCCTGCATGCCAACGTCCTGGAATCGGTCAGCGAAAAGGAAATCGAAAGCAAAATCCTGCCTCTCATCGGCGGAGAGGTAGCCAAAAACCCATAAAGGAGGAAATTCTTACGGACACGCAGTTAGCCAGGGATAGCAGGAAGGCGGAATCCTTCCTGTCCTTCATCATCCTGATTGCCCTTTTCAGGCTCATCGTTACCTTCATGGAGCCTTATGCCATCGATATGGGCGGATACCTGGCCTGGAGCCGTTACCTGGCCAACAATGGCCCTGCCGGCATATACTCCAGCTATCATATCGTATATGCCCCCTTCTACCTTTATTTTTTATGGCTTTCGGGGCTCATTGCCAAAGCCTTTGGGCTCCCGTTCCATTTACATATTTACCTGATTAAGCTATGGGCCGTGATCTTTGAGGCCTTTGGCGCATGGCTCATCTTCCGCATGGCTGTTCGGGCCGGCCGCCGGAATGCAGGTATGGTGGCCGCTTTATGCTACCTCATGAATCCCGGGGTCTTTATGAATTCTTCGGTCTGGGGACAGTTTGATTCCATACCGGCCACCATGCTGTTGGGCGTCATCTTTTTGCTGGAATCGGGAAAGCGCAACGCCGGGGCTTTGCTCTTTCTGACGGCGGTGCTGACCAAGCCCCAGAGCGGACTTCTCGTCCCCATCGTGCTGTACCTGTATTTCAGGGACTTCAGATTGGATCGAAAAGGCGCTATGAGGCTTGCTTCCGGCATCATCGCCGGAATCGGGCTCTACCTTCTCATCGTGCTGCCCTTTTATGAGCCCACAAGCCTGTGCGGTGCAAAAGTCCCTGCCTTTCTGGATCCTTTCTGGTGGCTTTTTGACCTGTATCTCAAAAGCGTCCAGGACTACCCCTATGCCACGGCCAACGGCTTCAATTTCTGGACCCTCGCGGGAGGGCAGATTCAGAAGGACACCCTACCTTTTCTGGGCCTTACCTACCAGGCCTGGGGCAACATCCTGTTCCTTTTCTCGGCCGTTTACGTGTTCTGGCTCCTATACAGGGCAAGGGGCTCCGGTTTTGCCGTCATATATGGCTCCTACCTGATGCTGTTCAGCGCCTTTATGTGGATCACCAAGATGCACGAGCGTTACCTTTTGCCGGCCATTATCTTCATCGTGCTTGCGTCGGTTTTTGACAGGATGCATATCCCTGCGGCCATCCTCACCAGCCTGTGCGTCTTTTCAAACCAGCTGGTAATATATATAATTTCCTTCCGGAAGGTCTATTGGATTCAAAGAAGGGATCCGACGGCTCTTTGCATAGCCGCGGCAACCCTGTTCACCTATATTCTTGCCATGATCAACGGTTACCGCTGCCTCGGGAAAAAAAGCCCCGAGTCCGGGAAAATATAAATACGTTACATGAAGAAAGGCTAATGTATCTATGATGGAGCAACTCATGCCAAACCATGCCGGCTGTGAGACCGGCAAGAGAATGAACAAAAGGGATTGGGCGCTTGTAGCAGCCATGACGCTGATCTACCTGATCATGGCCCTGATCAACCTGGGATCCTTTGAAGCGCCGCAAACCGGCTGGGAGCCGGAACACCTGTACGAAAGCTTCGTTGTGGACTTCGGCCGTGAGGTCGAGATCGACAAAATCATGCTTTTCGGTGGGCTGGGGCATGCCTGGGGCTGCTTTGGCTCCCTCCAGATAAAAGCCTGGGATGGCACGGACTTTGTGCCCTATACCTTTGTGGACATGAAGTCCATCTTCCGCTGGCACTATTCCACCGATAAGGTTAAGACCAGCAAGCTCCTTATCATAAACGAATACCTGCGCTCCGATGATGAGGACGACAGGAACAGGTACTTCCGGGCCGAATACCGCGAACTGGCCTTCTTTTCCGGTTCGGAGCTTATTAAGGATTTCACGATCACCGATGTGAATTCCGAAAAGGATGTAAGCCTTCTTTTTGATGAGCAGGAACTGGTTCCGGACAGGCCCAGTTACCTCAACGGCACCTATTTTGACGAGATCTATTTCCCCAGGACTGCCCTGGAGCAGATCGAGCAGCGTTCCATCCTCTATGAGAACACCCATCCGCCCCTGGGCAAAACCCTTCTGTCCGTCGGCATCCGCATATTCGGCATGAATCCATTCGGATGGCGGATCATGGGCACGCTGTTCGGCGTTTTTATGCTTCCATTGATGTACATCTGGTCCAAGCGCCTGTTCAAAGACAGCTTCTGGGCCTTTTTCTGCACCTGGCTTCTCATGTTCGACTTCATGCACTTTGCCCAGACCCGGCTGGCCACCATCGACAGCTATACCTGTTTCTTTGTCATGGCCACCTACTGGTGCATGCTGGAATATTATGATTCCAGGGCCTATGAGAAAGGCTTCTTCAGGTCGCTGGTGCCTCTTCTGTTCTCGGGTATCTTCCTGGGTCTCGGCGGGGCCACCAAATGGGTGGCGCTTTATGGCGCCTTCGGCCTGGCCGTCCTCTTCTTCATGTCCCGAATCTTTGAATACATGGACTACAATCGATGGCTGGATAAGGCTGTAGAACAGAATCAGATAAGCTCCAATGACCGGCCGAAGCTTCGCCGGTCGTATATCCTGAAATACTGGATGGGCACCTGCCTTTTCTGCGTGCTGTTCTTTATCATCATTCCGGCAGCCGTCTATACCCTGTCCTTCATCCCCATCCAGAACCATAATGACGAAAGGCATCTGGTGGAAGAGGTCATCGACTCCGTCAAGAGCATGTACAACTACCACAAGGGGGTTGTGGAACCCCATCCCTACTCTTCCCACTGGTATGAATGGCCTCTCATGCTAAGACCCATCTATTACTATGCGGGACAGCTTCTCCCCGAAGGCCTGGGCTCTTCCATTGCCGCCTTTGGCAATCCCATGGTCTGGTGGACAGGTTTTATTGCGTTCTGGGTGCTGCTTGGGCTTCTTCTTTGGGGTCGGTTCGGGAAGAACATGGGAACGCAAGAGAGCAGGAACGCATGGTTCCCCGTTTTGGGCTACCTGTCCCTCTATCTGCCCTGGGCGGTGGCCCCGAGAAAACTGACCTTCATCTACCATTATTTTTCCTGCGTACCCTTCCTGATCCTTATGCTGGCCATGGTACTTCGGTATCTTGAAAGGACAAACCTTATCAAAAGACGGTTTGTCAGCATCCTGATGATTTCGGTCCTGGTTCTGTTTGTTTTATACTATCCCGTATTATCGGGACTTATCGTGCCCAGATGGTACCTCAACGCATTGCGGATCCTGCCCCGCTGGGCTTGGTGATTGGAGGAACATATGACAATCAAGGAACGACTGTTACAAAGCAAGCTTCTGAAGGATTTCATGACCCCAGAAACCCTGGGGCAGTTCATACGCTATTTCATTGTGGGCATCGTGGGCTTTGCCCTGGAGTATGCGCTGTTCATCGTACTCCGGGATATCCTGCATCTTTACGAGCTTTTATCCAATATCATGGTTTATACCGTCATCTTCTGGTTCAACTTCCTGCTGAACAAATTCTTCTCCTTCAGGTCCAGGAACAATTTCAAAAGGCAGCTTTTCTACTACGGCATCCTGTTCGTTTTCAACCTGGTGGTGGGCAACGTGCTCCTGTTCTCAGGCATACGGTATCTGCTGGTATTGGGATTCGGCGAGGGTTCATGGCCGGTTTTGTACCTTCCCAAGATCCTGATCATGTTTTTCATCGTATCCTGGAACTTTGTCCTGTATAAAAAAGTGATATATAAATAAGAGAAAGTATTGGTGGTCAATCGTGTCATCCTGTGTAGGCATCATCGGCGGCGGCCTGACCGGGCTCACCGCCGCATACCGGCTTGTGAAAAAGGGGGTTTCCGTCACTGTTTTTGAGCAAGCCGCCGAACCTGGCGGCCTCGCCGCTTCCATGGATCTGGGAACTGTTTCCCTTGAAAGGTTTTATCACCATATCTTTACCAGCGACAAACATCTTCTGGATCTCTGCCGGGAGCTGGGGCTTGACAGCCTGGTGGGATGGTTTGAACCCAGAAACGCCATCTTTATCGATAACCGGTTGTATCCCTTCACCTCCCCCATGGATTTGCTCCGGTTCACCCCTATGAGCCTGGCATCCCGCATCCGCACAGGTCTTTTGACATTGGCGTCCCGTTTTGTCAGGGACTATAAGCCTTTTGAAAGCCAAACCGCAAAGGACTGGCTGATCAAAAGAGCCGGTGAGCAGTCTTACCGCAAGGTGTGGGAACCGCTGCTGGCATCCAAATTTGACAGGGATGCGGACCTGGTATCGGCCGTCTGGATCTGGAACAAGTTCAAGCTGCGCGGCGCATCAAGGGGCAGGAACATCAACAGGGAAAAGCTGGGCTATATGAAGGGCGGTTTTGCGCAGCTCATTTCAAAGCTTTCAGAGGAAATCACCGAAGCCGGCGGAATCATCCGGCTGAATTGCCCGATCAGCGGTATCCGGTGTCTTCCGGATGGCGGTTTTTCCCTGGACGGTTGTCCGGACGGGGAAAAATTCGACAGGGTGTTATTCACCGGTTCCCCGCAGCAGCTGGCGGCGCTGGATACACCGCTTGATGCCGGGCAAAGAAGGATGATGTCCGAGCTGAAGGCCAAGGCCAATCTCTGCCTGAACCTGGAGCTGGACCGGCCTTTGTCCGATTATTACTGGATCACCGTGGCGCAAAGGGATATTCCCTTCGTGCTCATTATAGAGCATACCAATCTTGTGGGGATGGATAACTATCCGTCCCATGTGGTTTATCTTTCCCGTTACGTGGACCAGCAGGATGCCATCTGGCAGAAAAGCGACCATGAGATCGAGGCCATCTTTCTGGATGGTCTTTCAAGGGTATTTCCCGGGTTCGACAGGGCATGGATAAAGCGGAGCACCTTATCCAGGGCACCCTATGCCCAGCCTGTCATCACCAGGCATTATTCCAGGCTGGTACCGTCGATCAAAACGGCAGTTGACGGGCTATACCTTGCCTCCATGGCGCAGATCTACCCGGAAGACCGGGGCATGAACTATGCGGTTAGGCTGGGCACGACCGTCGCGGATGAAATCCTTCGCGAATTGTAGTATACTGGCAATGTCGTCAGGCAAACACTAATATTGAGGAGGAAGCCATGGAAAAGGTCGTCTGTTCGGTCATCGTTCCCATGTATAACGAGGAAGCGGTGATTCATGAAACATACCGCCGGCTGAGCAAGGTCATGAACGATCTCGGTGAAAGTTATGAGATCATCATGATCAACGACGGCAGCCGGGATAAAACCGGAGAGATCATCAGCCAGCTCTGCAAGCAGGACAAGCATATTAAAATGATAGATTTTGCACGCAATTTCGGTCATCAGATCGCCATCACAGCCGGCATGGACTATGCCGCGGGGGACTGCATGGTCATCATTGACGGCGATCTGCAGGATCCGCCCGAACTGATCCCGGAGATGATCCGCATCTGGCGAGAGGGCTACGATGTGGTTTACGGAAAGCGCATCTCCCGCCAGGGAGAAACCTTTTTCAAAAAGTTTACCGCCAAGTGCTTCTACCGGATTCTGCGGGCGCTCACCGACGTGGATATTCCGGTGGATACGGGGGATTTCCGGCTCATCGACAGGAAGGTCTGCGAGGCGCTGAAACAGCTTCCGGAAAGGAACCGCTACGTCCGCGGCCTCATGAGCTGGGTCGGGTTCAAGCAAAAGGCGCTGGAATTTGAGCGTGCAGAGCGTTTCGCCGGAGAGACCAAGTATCCGTTGAAAAAAATGATCAAGCTGGCCCTGGACGGTATCATGTCTTTCTCCTACAAGCCCCTTAAACTTGCAACCTATATCGGTTCCATCCTGTCCATCATCAGCTTCCTGTACCTGATTGCCGTGCTCATCCAGAGAGCCTTCTGGCCCCATTCCACCACATCCGGATGGGCCTCCCTCATCGCCGTCAGCCTTTTCTTCAACGGTATCATCCTGCTGATGCTGGGCATCATTGGCGAGTACATCGGAAGGATTTACGATGAAGCCAAGGGCAGGCCCCTCTATATCGTGAGCAGGCTGGAGAACATGGAGGAACGGGAAGGCCCGCGGTATAAGCTATAGGATGGAACGAACGGTATAAAGCGACCATATTAAGAAAACCTGCGCTTTACAAGTGCAGGTTTTTTCATGAATCCATTTGGATTAGAATCTGCTATGTGTCGTGTCGTACATGCAGTGCAGCAAATGCAGCGTTGTCATAGCAGGCGGACACGACAAGGACTGAGATTGCTTCGTCGGCTCCGCCTTCTCGCAATGACATACGGGATATAATCCCGCGCGGTATACCCCTGGTGTCATTGCAAGCGAGTGGAACAGCGCGGCAATCTGAGCTTGCGAAGCATACCCGTAACGTCATTGCGATCACCGCTCAAGCGGTGCGTGGCAATCTCTTTAAAACTTCACAGGCAGCCACGGAAGCCATGGAGATTGCTTCGTCGCTTAGCTCCTCGCAATGACACAAAGGTCATAATCCAGCAGATCCATATCCTGGATGTCATTGCAAGCGTGTGAAACGAGCGCGGCATTCTCATCTCGCGAAGCCATACCCGTAACGTCATTGCGAGCTCATATGAGCGTGGCAATCTCACTAGTGCGTTCCCGCACCGAAATAATCATCCGTCGCCCGCTTGTCTGCGTAATAGACGATCACATCCCCCGGCTCAAGTTCCCAACCGTTCTGATTGGTGTTGTACCCTTCTAAACGCCAGCCGTCTCCCGTTTTACCGGTATACTTCAGCGACGGATTGTCAAAGTCATCGTTATTGATCACTGAAATATCCTTAAAGTTGACGATGATGTACCCATCCCTCAGGAATACGGGCGAGCTCCTGGTCAGGTTTCTTTCCTTCGAAAGATCGGTCCCCTTCGGTACGGCCAGGCAATCCGCCGGAAGGAAATACTCCCCGTACCATTTCTGTACTGAGGCCAGGGCCTTGTCCATGTCCACGCTCCCAGGAATCGCCCGCTGCGGCCCCACAAAGCTTCTCACAGGTTCACTCAGAAGGATCTTATGGTATTTGAAAACATTCACCCCGTTTTGGGATATCTGCGGGAAAATCTCCTTCCATTCCGTCTCGCTGTATTCGTTCATGCCACCTCTTAAGCGGTACATGGCACCTGCCGTATCCGTGAATTCTTTCAGGTCAATCCCCCTGCGCTTAAGGTCCAGCTTCATGGCATGGGCCAGGGTATCCTCCGGACTACTTACCTTAACCAGCGGATTGGTCGGGGTCGAATAGTAGAGATCCACCTCCTGCCTGTTCTTCCCGTTCCTGTCCACAAAGTAGAAGGTGGGCATGATCTGCAGAAAATCGTACCTGTCGTAGTAGTTGCCTATGGTCCTTACCTCAAACCGCACCGCATAGCCCAGCTTTACTGCCCTGTCCTTGTAGCCGGGCTCGTCGTTCTTGCCGGGCATGACCGGAAGGATATACTTCCTCTGGGTTTCCCTTTCCCCATTGATGTTCCTGGGACCTGTGAAAAACACCTTACCCGACGGCTCCGGTTTCCCTTTTTCCTTACGGAAGAAGGATTCCCAGCCGGGGTCTTCAATATCGGTTACCTTGAAATCGTACACCCGGCCCGATACCTCCACAAACTGCGATACGGAAGCAGCATAGTTGAACGGATTGAGATTGGCCTATTCCTCAGTCTTGCTTCCATTGCTGTTGTCATTGGTGGCAAGGCTTCTGACCTCTATCTCATGGATGCCTTCATCCACCCATGTGGGTACATAGAATGTGATTTTATCCTGGCGGGTATCGATTCCCAAGTCGTTTAAGGAGTGCCAGGTATTCCCTTTCAGGAAAACGCCTTCCCTGTCGGTGCCCAGGTAAACATCAAAATCAAACCGGATCTGCCTGTTCTTCACATAGGCTGAGTAATCCCGCGTGCCATAACCGGGTATATTGCGATGGGGCCCCTGGTTTGACAGGGAAACCGTAAAGGGTCTTGCCAGGACCAGGCCGCTGATTTCCTCATTGGGATTTGGTTTTTGGTTGTATGCATCCTCATCGGATATGGTCATATCGATGCAAACCGGGGTATGTACGGACACGGAGTTGCCCTCAAGCGGGAAAGTCATCTCCTGTGCACCCCTGGGGTTAACGGAATAGACGCGCTCATAGGTTATGGTACCGGTGGTGGCATAGGTCTGGTTCAATACCTCGGGCGGTATCTTAAGCCCGCTCTGAAACAGGGCATCGGAATTTGTCAATCCGGGCTTCAGCCTTTCCGAATAAAACCCGTGCTCGCTCATGATCACCTTGCCGTTGATCTTAAGGATGTCATTTTTCACGGTCAAGGTCGGCAGGCTGCTGGAAGCAGCCGCCCGTATTCCTTCCGGTGTTGTGTCATATGTTGTGGCATAGGAAGAACTGCCTGTTGAGACATGGTCTGCAATATCCACGAATTCTACATCCGGTCTTTTATATGCGGCGGATGGCGTTATGGTGATTTTCCCGCCGGGCAGGGCGCCGTTTACCAACGTCGCGCTCTTTATGGCATAGACCTCAAGGGATGTGATCTCGTAATAGCTGTATGACCTTGTGAAGCTCTCTTGGGATTCAACAATGTTGCCTTCCTCGTCCGGATGGTAAACCGTGACGGTATCAGTAACCGAACCCGTTACCTGGCGAACACCCAGACGGTACAGGTATTCGCTGGCGAGAATGTTGACATAAAGAGGCTCCCCGGAAGGAATGCCCTGGGATACATCAAAGCGCTCGTTGCCCCTTGGGTCGGCCTTGATGACGACCTGGGTCTCCGGACTGGTAAATTGCTCGTCCCTTCCCCTGTTACCGGAAACCATTGCACCCGAGGAAGAGATTTCGCCAACAAAGAGGGTTGCCACAGCCTCATCGGTTCCGTTGAATCCGAGGGTTTCTATCTCATGACTGGTCACGCTGCTCCAGACGTAGATCATGGTATTGGGGGAAACGTTATGTAGGGTAATATAGCAGACATTATCCTGAGTTGTGACGATTTCGCTCTCAACCTTGTCGGGACTTGTTCCGGCCCAATACCTACGCACCGAAATGTTCTTGCTTTCCTGGTCAGCCATCACCCAGTAGCTGTGGCTGGTATCTATTTTGACGGTCACGCTTTCCGTCTTGCCAGTTTCTATTGCTTGTTTGTCGGCCTCAGCTGTCATGATGCACTTAATTGTAGGTATGGCCGGAATCCTTATCGTGTTCCAGTTGGTGTTGTTGTATCTTAACCGAATATGGGCACTGCCCGTATCGGGCGTGGTTAAAACCCAGGCCTTCCGAAAGATTTCCGAATAATCAGTGCTGCCTTCCGGAATTCTGAACAGCTTGAGCAAATTTAAACCTGTATCGGTTTCTCCTGCTGTTATATGGTCCTCATCGTAGAAGTTGGTGGTAAGCATGTAGTTGAGAAGGATGGGATTCTTGATTATGTCATTCCACGATTTAAGCGCTTCCGGTAATATATCCTGCCAGACCACATTGGTATAGTTCTGATCAAACACATTGCCACGACTATCATGGTACCTAAAGTATCGATCATTTGTGATTGAAAATTCCTCATAATTGTAACCGAGGTAGGCATATTCTCCTTTTTCCCCCTTTTCATTTTCTACAAAACCTTCTTCAGTTTTATAAAAGCCTTTATCGGGCAAATCATCGCGTCCAAAAGGAAAGTGAAATACTTCCGTTTTGTATTTCATTGATGTTTCGATATTGATTTTATAATTACCATTTGCCGATTCTGGACGAAATGGTCCATGACCAGAACACAAAATACTGTTTGATGCAATCATGATGATTGCAATAAGCAGAACCTGCATTTTTCTTTTCATTTTCTTACCACCGGCCTGGTTGTCCAATAATTAATGATTTTCACTTGATTTAAATCAGAATAGTAATATGCCAATTCTATTCCGGTTTCTGGGACAATACCAAAGTAACTATCTTCTATCCATCCACCTGCATAAAAAACTTTCTGATACAACGGGAAAGCAAAATCATAAAACGCTGTGCCTTGCGATGGGCCATAAACAATCTGACAAAGATGTTTAAAGACTTTTTCGTATTTTTCTTGTGTCCATACGAAATCACGGTGGTTCATCCCGGGTTCCCACCCTTGTTTTGTTAAAAAATCAGGATCTCTTAGTGCTCTAAGTTTCCATTCATAATATGAAGGATTTTTTTGCTTTCCAGGAGCATACCTCTCTGCGTGATAGTTCATCTGGGGTTCTGCATAAATAATCAGCTCAATATCCGGCTTATAGATA